>Ga0335071_10000016_pt1 | contig 272118 bp, 228 predicted proteins | sample Lox_Sample_15_FD_206724 | JGI IMG/M metagenome (GOLD analysis project Ga0335071, IMG submission 206724) | Soil microbial communities from Loxahatchee National Wildlife Refuge, Florida, United States - Lox_Sample_1.5 | ecosystem: Environmental > Terrestrial > Soil > Wetlands | place: USA...
TTTGAACGCGATCATGTGCTGGCGGTTGACGTCTTCAAAATCGTGGTAAGCGCGCGCCTCGCGGTTGAAGAGCTGCACCACGGCCATCCCGGAAATGTGCTCCTGCGTAAAGCTGTTGATGCGCGCGATGGCGGTGCGCACGCGGCGATAGCTTTCGCGCACATGGTCGCGAAAGATCCGCGTAACGATGAGGATCAGCGGTAGAACCGCAAATGCAAGCAACGCCAGCCACCAGCTGATGGCCAGCATCACGCCGGCCATGATGATCAGCAGAAACGCGTCGTTCACGATTGCCAGCACGCCCTCGGTGAACATGTCGTTCACTGCATCCACATCCGACGTGAGCCGCGTAACCAGCCTCCCCACGGGATGAACGTCGAAGAAGCCGACGTGCATGCGCTGCATGTGGCGGAAGATGTCGCGGCGCAGATCGAACATGATCTTCTGACCGATCCACTGCATCACGTAGACCATGACAAACTGCAGCAGATAGGCCAGCACCAGAATGGCGAGATAGATTTCGGCGAGGCGGGTGACGCCGGCGAAGGTTCCAAGCGGAAGCACGCGTGCGAGGGGGCTCTTCACGGCCACCCAGTGGGCCACGGCATTTGATGGGTCTGAATCGCCGGCGCCGGGCGCCAGGTAGCGATCGACGGCAATCATCACCAGAATCGGGCCAGCCACATCGCAAATGGACTTCAGTGTTACTGCGATCGACGCGATGGTAGCCTGCGTCGCATACGGGCGTACAAAATGCCCGAGCCGCCGCATCAGGCGCGAATCGTAAACTTTGCCGACAATCTCGTCGTCGGACTTGCGCTTGGTCTGGGCGTTCTGCGAGCCATTCGCAGAGCGGTCCGCCACACGGCCTGCGGCACCGGTCATCGACCCATCCGCAGACGCGTTCTCCGCTCCGTTTGCCGCGGAACCCGTCTGCCCAGATTGTTTGTTTTCTCTATCCGCCATTGGAAGGAGGTTTGCTGACCCCTTCCTTATTGTACGGGGATTCGGGCTTCACCTGCGGCCTGGGCTTCGGCGTTGGCCGCGAGACGCCCATGCTTAGCAGAACATAGCCGAAGCCTTTGCGAATTTGATCGAAGATGCCCATCAGCGGCCGTGCTTTCTGAATCCTGGTTCGAGAATCGTGGTCCGTGAGTCGTGGTTAGTGAATCGTGAGTCGTGAACGGTGAATCGTAAATCGTTGTCGGCGAACCGTTGGCGCTACTCGTCCAGCAATGAACACTGACTCCTAATGCGATGCGGGCGCTGCGGGTGCAGGCGCCGAATCCGGCATCTCGCCACGCACAATTTGTAATACTGCCGGAGGCAATGGCTTATCCGCGTTTGCAAGCAGCAGCGTCACCTGCCAGATCTCGGTTTCGCTCAGCGTGCTCTTGAACTGCGGCATGCCCGTGAGGCGAATCCCGTTTGAGACCTTCCAGTAGGTCTCACCGGGTGGATCGTCGCTCACGCCCACTACGCTCGAGTTTTTGTGCTGCACCCAAAGCTGCGGAGCCTTGGGATACATGTTGGAGCCGAGGGGCGAAGGCTTGCCGTAGAAACCGTGGCACACCGCGCATTGATCGCCGTAGACTTCTGCGCCGGCGGTCAACGTCGCCTCGTCGGGTTGCATCGGCGCGGTTGCGGGCATCTCCCGCTCGATGCGCGCCTGCAGCGGAATTCCTACCATCTGCCGCTCATACGGAAACGGCACATCCGCGACCGCAACAGGCGGATGTCCCCAGTGAGACCAAGCGAGAATCGCCAACGGCAAAAGGATCAAGCACAGAATAATCCCGAGCAAAACGCGTCCCATCTTTGGTGGCGCCTCCCCTTCATTCTAACGACTATCATCGCAGAGCAAACCGGCCGGAAACCTGCGCTGGATCTTGAAATTTAGACGAGGATCTCGCGCGGCGGGCGCAGTGCCGCTTTGGGGCGGATCGCGTCTAAGAGTGGGAAACCCGGCATACAGATTCGACCGTTGTCTACAATCCAGCCTTGGAGCGAACTGAATGGCGGCAAGAGAGCGAACCACAGCCAACCTCGGCCGCGCATCGAACGCCCGGCTGCCCCTGGGATGATCTAATACCAGAGGGGGAAGCGCTCCATCGCGACTGCCGTCGAGCTACCGTTCCAAAGCAGCGGTCCCTCGGCTGCGGATGCTGGGAATTCGATTTTTTCTCGCGGTTACCAGGAGCGTTTTCGCAATCCCTTGGAGGAAATCCGAACCCGATGCTTCTCTTTCGCCGACTTGCAATTTCGCTGGCGCTTTGTTTCCCGGTGATGCCCGCCGTAAACGCGCAAAGCACGAACTACTCATCATCGAATCCCACATTGACTAATCCGGTCCAGGATCAAGACACAGAGCTGGCGCAGAATCAACCCAGCACCAACGCGCAGCAAACGCCGGGTGAAACTCAAGGTCAGATCAGCGTGCAGGAGCGCATTCGCCAGCGCCGCGCGCAACGCCGCTCAACGGCCATTCACGACGCCTACGATCACCGCTGGGAAACCTACCTGGACACCGGCTACCTGCGCTTTCAGCCGGGGCCGGGCCTGGTGGCAGGCAAGCCGCTGCAAAAACTCACCTACTACGCATGGGAAACCGGCCTCACGCGCTTTTCCACCGAGCGTCTCGGCTACTCCGTCCTCGGCCGCGGATACTATGGCACGGCATTCGTGGGCCTGAATCAGTTCAACATCACGCGGCCCGCGATCAGCCAATATGATGTGCTCGCCGGCCCGGTTTATCGCTTTTATCTCCAGCCGAAATGGGCCATCTCTGGCCGCGCCATGGCCGGTTGGGCACATGGCAATTTCTCCGGGGACACCAACCGCATTCCGCCAGCAGACTTCGGACTCTACTCCGATGCGGATACTTTCGCTGCCAGCGCGAGCGTAATCGGCGAGCTCAATATCTCGCCGAACCTGGCGCTCAAGCTCGCGCCCGAATACTTTTTCACGACCTTTGGATCGTCGCTACAGGCGAGCCGAGGATTTACAGGCGGCTTGATTTACCGGTGGGGAAAGCAGTAAAACAGTTCGGAGTTTGTAACTCGCATTTCGAAGTTATGAGTGATTAGCCATGACAAGTTCGCTTTCTCGACGAAAGTTTTTAGGTGCCGCCGCAGCGGCGGCTTGCGCCACGGCAGAGATTGTGCCTGCGCTCATCAGTCCCTCGCGCGCCGGCGCGCAAGCCGCTGCCGCATCCGGAAAATATTCTCCCCTCAGCCTTGGCCTGGCCAGCTACACGTTTCGCAACTTCACGCGCGCGCAACTCATCGGCTTCATGAAGCAGCTGCATGTTGCCAGCCTGAACTGCAAGGATGTGAAAGACCACCTGCCCATGGATCCAGCGCAGGAGGCGCAGGCGGTCGCAGACTACTTCGCCGCCGGAATCACGCTGCACGCGGTTGGAGCCATCTACTTCAGGAACGACACGGCCGACCAGATTCGCGCCAAGTTCGAATATGCAAAGCGCGCCGGCGTGAAAGTTATTGTGGCCGGCGACCCCACACCCGATACGCTGCCGCTGATCGAGCCATTTGTGAAAGAGTTCGATATCCGGCTGGCAATCCACAACCACGGCCCAGAGGATAAGCTCTTCCCTTCACCGTTCGACGTGCTGAAGGTGATCCGCAACATGGATCCGCGCATTGGCTGCTGCATCGACATTGGCCATGCCGCGCGCGCAGGCGCGAATCTTGTTGAAGCGATCCACGCCTGTGGTCCGCGACTTTTCAACATGCACGTAAAGGACCTGACCAATCTCTCGAGCAAGGAAAGCCAGGTGCCCGTCGGCCAGGGTATCCTGCCCTTCCGCGAGATGTTCGAGGCGCTCATCAAAATCGAATATCAGGGCTTTATCGATCTCGAGTACGAGATTTATCCCGACGATCCCATGCCCGGCGTCATCGAAAGCTTCGCCTACATGCGCGGCGTGCTTAATGGCATGGGCTATCTGACGCACGCGTGACAAGACAGGCGTCAGCTTTCCGCCCCCAGCCTTACTGTGCGGGAACAGCCGTCTTTCAGCGAGCCAGAAAGGTTAGTTGGGGTGCGTAATTGCGGGCGCCTGTTCCGCAATCATTCCGATCGTTCCCAGCCACGTTTCCACTAGTTGCGGCCAGCCAGTAATCGGCAGCTTCGTGCGCCTCAATCCGAATCCGTGATTGCCTTCGGTGTAAAGATGCATTTCGGCCGGGACTCCTGCCTTCTTGAGCGCGATGTAATAGGACAGCGAATCGTACACGGTGTCGACGTGGTCGTCTTCTGCCTGCAATAAAAATGTCGGGGGCATATCCTTCGGGATTTCAATTGCCGGATTCAGGCCGAGATTCTTGTCGACCTGCGAAAGCGCATCTGGCGGCGGAAGCGCATAGGGAGTTTTGCCGAATCCAGCATCGTCCTCCGCCGCCGCACGCGAAAGATGGCCGGGATAAAGAGCGACAGCAAAGTCTGGCCTGCAACTGAGCTGGTCGGCGGTATCCAAAGGTGAGTAGAGCTTTTTATCGAAGTAGATGCTGGCCGCCACGCTCAGGTGCCCGCCCGCCGAAAATCCCATCACGCCGATCTTGTGCGAATCGATATGCCACTCGCTCGCGTGAGCGCGCACCAACCTGATTGTCCGCTGCGCATCCTCGAGCGCCATCGGCGATTCGGGATACGGGCCGGACTTCGGATACGCTCCCGCATCGGTCACGCGATACTTCAACAGCACGCATGTGATCCCCTTCTGCGTCAGCCAGTCGCAGACCTCGGTGCCCTCAAGATCGATGGCCAGGATCTGATACCCTCCGCCGGGAAAGACCACTACCGCAACACCAGTGTTCCCTCCCTTCGGCGCATAGACCGTCATCGTCGGGGTCGTTACGTTTTCGACATACGTCCACGGCCTTCCCGCGACCTGATCTCGGGTCTCCAGCTTTGCCGTCTCCGGCCCTTTCACCGGCTGCTGATCGGGCGCTGCACCCGGCCATATCGGAATCTGCGTATGTCCCACCGAGGGCTGCCACGCGCTGCTTTGCGCGTTGGAGGTGGAAACAGTCGAGAGAAAAAACAGAGCGAGCAAGATAGATCGGATCATCGCTCAAGCAGCTTAGCAGCATGCCCGCGCCTCGCGCAGGCACTTGCCCCCATGAAAAGCCTGCGAGACGGGAGGACGACCCTCAGCCCGCGAGCGCCAGCGGCTCGTTCGCGCCAGTCACCAGCGTAGGCCGCTTCGACTCCTCTTCGGTGACCACGAAAAACTTCTTCAGCTCAGCTTGACCGAACGAGGTCGTCAGGGCCACATCCGCTGCATCCCGGCCTACGGCCATCAACACCCGGCCGATTCGCGGAGTATTGTGGCGCGCATCGAATGTCCACCAGCGGTTTTCGAGATAAACCTCAAACCACGCGCTGAAATCCATCGGGCCGCCCGGCGGCACGCCGATATCGCCAAGGTAGCCGGTCGCATACCGCGCCGGAATGTTCATGGCGCGGCAAAGCGTGATCGCCAGGTGCTGAAAGTCACGGCACACACCAACGCGTTCGGTAAACACGTCCAGTGCTGTCTTGGTGGGCCGGGCACCCGCGTAATCGAATCGAACTTTCTCGTGCACCCAGTCGCAAATCGCTTGCACCCTGCTCCACCCCGGCGCAGTATCTCCAAAAAGGTCGTGCGCAATCTCTCCAAAGCGGTCGACTTCGCAATAGCGGCTGCTCAACAGAAACATCAGCGTCTCAGGGGGAAGATCGTCCACCGGCCGCTCGCGCGCAGACAAGTTCACCGGATCGGGCTGGCCGCTGTCTAAAACCAAAGCCGAGCAGGAGAGCCGCAGGCGGCCCCGCGGAGCGACAAACCGCGTGCAGCGGTTGCCGAAATCGTCGATGTAAAGCGCCATGGGGATGGCGGGGCTGATCTCGAGCTCATCCGGCTCGACCAGATCGAGCGATCGCGATGGACTCACGTGCAGCATCGCCAGCATCGGCGTCTCATTCTGGAACTCAAACTCAATCTCATAACCCACGCGAATCAGCATTCTTCACCTGTCCTGTGCAAGGCGCACGCAGGTTTAGATGCGCAAATTCCAGATCGTGGGCGAGGCTTCGCCGATCGCCGTGGTCCTCGCCGTCAACCCGCACCCACGAGTTTCAAATAGTTGGGCTGGTCGGCGATCGTGCGATGCCGGAATGCCCGTGTGATCCTGCCGTCCTTGATGAAGAAGACGCCCGGCATCTGTTCTCCGTCCTCTTTGATCACGCCGATGCCGTATTTGAATAACGCGCCCTTGATCCACCCCCACAACACCGCGGGATGGAGCGAATGCAGGTATGGATTCTTGCGCGAGAGGCCGAACTCAGGAAGCTGGTAGAGACGCGCTTCTGGGTCGCTGACTCTCTCAACATCGGAAAGACCGTAGTAGTCGAAATAGGGTTTGGCCCGCTCCGGCGAGCCCAGATGCACAAACACCGGCCGCACGCCTTCGGCCTCAATCTTCCCGCGGATTTTGGAAACCTGGTCGAGGGTCTGCGCGCAGAAAGCGCACGAAAAGTGGCGGAGAAAAACCAGCAGAACCGGCGATTCCTCGAGAAGATCGACGAGCGGCCTCCCCGACTCGCACGCAAATCCGCGCAACGATCCGGCTAGCTTCGATTCCGCATCCGTCTTGGCCGCCAATGCCGCCATCGACCCGAAAAAGCTCCCCCCGTTCGCTTGTTCCGTTGCTCCCTGGCTCCCTTGTTCCCTTGTTCCTTCGCTCCCTTGCTCACTGCAAGATCGGTATCCCTGCGATCCGCTGTTGCCACTCTGCCGGCCCTGTAATGTGCACGCTTGTACCCTTGGAATCGACGGCGACCGTCACCGGCATCTCCTTCACGTCGAATTCGTAGATCGCTTCCATGCCGAGATCGCCGAACGCGATAAGCCTCGATCCGCGAATTGCCTTTGAGACCAGATACGCCGCGCCGCCCACTGCCATCAGGTAAACCGCACCAAACTCGCGGATCGCGTCGATCGCCTCCGGCCCCCGCTCGGCCTTGCCGATCATGCCCAGCAATCCCGTCTCGGCCAGCATCTGCCGCGTGAACTTGTCCATGCGCGTCGCCGTTGTCGGACCCGCAGGTCCTACAACCTCTTCGCGCACAGGATCCACGGGGCCCACGTAATAGATAAAGCGGTTGCGAAAATCGACCGGCAGTTTCTCGCCGCGATTGAGCATCTCGCTCATGCGCTTGTGCGCCGCATCGCGGCCGGTCAGCAGTTTCCCAGAAAGCAGCAACACTTCGCCAGGCTTCCACGCGGCGACGTCATCGCGCGTTGTCGTGTCGAGATTCACGCGGCGCGCGCCGCTCACGTCATAGGTGAGTTTGGGCCAGTCCGCGAGCGATGGCGGATCGAGATACACCGGGCCGGAGCCATCGAGAACGATATGCGCGTGGCGATCGGCGGCGCATTGCGGAATCATGGCCACGGGCAGATTCGCAGCATGCGAAGGCGCATCCAGAACCTTCACGTCGAGCACTGTCGTCAGGCCACCCAGCCCCTGCGCGCCGATGCCCAGCCGGTTCACTTTGTCGTAAATCTCTACGCGCAGTTTTTCCGCGGTGGTTTTGGGGCCGCGCGCCAGCAGTTCCGGCATGTCGATCGGCGCAAGCAGCGACTCCTTGGCCATGCGCATCGCCTTCTCCGATGACCCGCCTATCCCGATGCCCAAAATCCCCGGCGGGCACCAGCCTGCTCCCATGGTCGGCACGGTCTTCAGCACCCAGTCCACCACCGAGTCCGACGGATTCAGCATGACGAACTTCGATTTCGCTTCGGAGCCTCCGCCCTTGGCCGCAAGCTCGATGTCCACTTTGTCTCCGCGAACAAGATCGACCACGACCGTGGCCGGCGTATTGTCCATAGTGTTTTTGCGCGCGCCAGCGGGGTCGGCGAGGATCGAAGCGCGCAGCTTGTTGTCTGGATCGAGATAGGCGCGCCGCACGCCTTCGTCCACCATCTGTTGCAGGTCGAGAACAGGCTCGCCCGGAGCCGGCTCGAATCGGACATCCATGCCGACCTTGACGAAGGCGTTCACGATGCCAGTGTCCTGGCAGATGGGGCGATGGCCCTCGGCGCACATGCGGCTGTTGATGAGAATCTGCGCGATAGCGTCCCGCGCCGCCGGCGATTTCTCCTTGTCATAAGCGTGCGCCAGATTCTCGACGTAATCCAGCGGATGGTAATAGCTGATGTATTGCAGCGCTCCGGCAACGCTCGCAATGAAATCTTCCTGGCGGATAACGGTCATTGGAATCCTCTGAACTCTCTAGAGTATTCGATTCCATACGCCATCGTTAAACCGCGGAATCTGACCGATCCGGAAGCGATGCCAAACACATCGCTCGAGTCCATACGACGACAACGGTCAGAGCGCGGCGCCCGGCCTCACGCCCTGCGGCGCGCTCAGCTGCCGCCGCAGGCTGCCGGCAAGGTCGGCGACGATCCGCAACCGTTCTGCCACCGGTCCGGGAATTTCACCGCCCGAGAGCGCAAGCTGCGACTGCAAGAGCAGCCCGGCAACCGTCGACTTCAGCTCGGCCTCCATGGCCGATGCGGCTGCGCTGCGCGCCAGCGACTGCTCCCTCTCGCGCCGGTGCAAGGCCGCGCGAATCTCGCGCACCAGGCGCGCCGCGCCCGACAGCGCAAAGTTGATCTGCAACGGAATCGCCAGGCCGGCGGCCTCGCAGATGCGGTCCGCTGCCGCTGGATCGCACTCGGCCAGCGTCTCGTCGATCACCACAGCCACATACTCGCATTTGCGAAGGCAGGCGAGCGCCTGGCGCCGTCCCTCGGCCACATCAACCGTGCTTCCGAGTTGCTTCGCGATTTGATCGGCGCAGTTCCGCGCGCCTTCGATTCCGGTGACGATAAGGATGCTCATCATTCAGCTCCTGGCTAGCTGCTTCGAGCTGCTAGCTTTGGGTTTTTGGGCTTCTGGCAGTTTGCTGGTAGCTTCCGGCCCCATCCCGACCAAAACGATCTTCGAGGATGACCCGCGACTGTCGACAGCTGCAGGATGGAGCTGGAAGCTGGAAGCTAGTCGCTGGAAGCTGTCTTTTACTCTTCCTGCATCGGGTCGGCGATGCCGTACTCCTTGAGCTTGCGGTAGAGCGTGGTCTTGCCGATGCCCAGCAGCTTCGCCGCCTGCAGCTTGTCGCCGTTCAGGGTGCGAATGGCGCTCAGGATTGCCTCGCGCTCCAGGTCGGCCAGAGGCTTGACGCCGAGCGCGGCGGCAGATTCGGCTTCGCCGCCGGGCGCGGGATGGCGAGCATCGTAGTTCTGTCTGAGGCCCTGCTGCTGCAGTTGCGTGGGCAAGTCGCCCAGATGCAGAACCGGCCCCGAAGAAAGCGCTGTGGCGCGCTCCAATGAGTTTTCGAGCTCGCGTACGTTGCCCGGCCAGTCGTGGCGCATCATGGTGCGCAACACCTCGTCCGAGAGCGTGAACTTGCGGTTATGCTCGCGGCTAATGCGGTCCAGAAAGTGCGCAGCCAGCAGCGGTATATCCTCGCGGCGATCGCGCAGCGCGGGCAGCCGCAGATTCACCACATTCAACCGGTAAAAAAGATCCTTCCGGAAGGTGCCCTTTTCGACCATCGCGGCAAGGTCGCGGTTGGTGGCGGCCACAATGCGCGCCTTGATCGGAATGCGATGTGTGGCCCCAACCGGGCGCACCTCTTTTTCCTGGAGCGCGCGCAGCAGCTTCGCCTGCAGGTCGAGCGAGAGCTCGCCGATCTCGTCTAGAAAGACCGTGCCGCCTTCGGCCGAGACCAGTAATCCGTCCTTGGAGCGCATGGCGCCGGTGAAGGCTCCCTTCACGTAGCCGAACAGCTCGCTCTCGATCAGCGTCGGCACCAGCGATCCGCAGTCGACGGGCAGAAACGGCTTTTGCGCATTGGGGCCGTAAGCATGGATGGTGCGGGCCACGAGTTCCTTGCCGGTGCCGCTCTCGCCGAGAATCAGCACGGGGTGCGTGCTCTGGGCAACTTTCGAAAGGATGCGGTAAATCTTCTCCATCTCCGGAGAGTGGCCGATCATGGAACCGAGGCCCTCGGAGAGGCGCAGCCGTTCGCGCAGCTGCCGCGTCGCGGTGTCGGTCGTGTGCGCTTGCGCGGCGCGATCCAGAACCGTCGAAAGCTCGTCCATCGCGAAGGGTTTGGTCAGATAATCCGAAGCTCCGCAGCGCATGGCTTCGACGGCCGCGTTCACCGAACCGGTCGTGGTCATGGCGATCACTGAAGTGTCGGGATACAGCAGCTTGACCTCCGCGACCAACTCGAGCCCGTCGCTCGAGCCTCCCGGCAGGTTCACCAGCAGAATGTCGGCGATGTGTCCTCGCAGCAGGCTTCGCGCGTGATCGATGTCGCCGGTCGAGTCCACGGCGTAGCCCAGGCTGGCCGCGATCTCGGCGCATGCCGAGCGCACGGCCGCGTCCGCATCCACCACCAGCAGGTGCAGACGGATCGCCGGCTCGGCGGATTGTGGGATGAACTCCATCTCTCGTGGGTTGAAGACTGTATCCAGCATTGTATTCGCCTCTTCGATGTTCAGGAAGAACCTTCGTGTTCGCTTGAAGCTGGTCGCTTGTCGCTTCTGCGCACTCGCTCCCGACTTCTAGCTGTCAGCTTTTAGCGATTGCCTCCTGGTTATTCACTGTTGGCTATTCGCTATCGGCTCCTGCCTCCCGGTTATTGCCTTTTGGCTATTGGCTATTGGCTATCCGCTATTGGCTCCTGCCTCCCGGCTATTGCCTTCTGGCTATTGGCTATTTGCTATTGGCTACTGGCTATTGGCTCATCAACTCGCCTTGCGCACGGGCAGCTCCAGAACGAAGCATGCGCCACCCTGCTTGCGGTTCGTGGCAATGATGCGCCCGCCCGCGCCTTCCACGATGGAGCGCGTAATGGTCAGGCCAAGGCCGCGATGGTTCAGCGCCCAGTTGCCGTTCGCTCGCTCGCTCACACCATGCGAGGTAAAACCGGACTCAAAGATGGTCTCCAGATCCTCCGCGGCAATGCCGGGACCGTTGTCCTCAACGGTGAGCCGCAGGCAGGCGGCTGTGCCCTTGGCAGGCAGCTGCTCGCCGAGGCCGATGTGGATGCGTCCCCCGTCGGGCATGGCCTCGGCCGCATTCTTGACCAGATTCACGAGAATCCGGGTCAGGTCTTCGCCGGTAAGGCGCACCGGGCTCGCCCCGCCGTCGGCATCGACCGTCAGCGCGATTGACGGTCCGGCCAGGGCGGCCAGCAGGTTGCGATTGGCCAAGAGCTCCGCCGCCATATTTGAGACCGGCATCGCGGGCAACAGGTCCCAGCGCCGGCTCGCGCTGGACAGCGTGGATGCGGAGTGGTCAGGTTCGCGATTTGGCACCGAGGTGGTTGCGGGCATCGAGTGCTCTGATAAAGCGGCGCAGTCAGCGTCTTCGTCGGCCACCGCAGTGATTGAATTCCCTTGCCGGCCACGCAGGAAGATCGTGGCGGAACCGGTCTCGGCACCGGCTGCGTCGCGCTGGGCTTCGATGGCAACAATTTTTTCCACCATGCGACGGCTGGCCGCGGCCACCAGCCGCAGTTCGTGGCTGTAGTGGATGAAGGGAGTGGCGAGGACGCCCGGCTCCTCCAGCAGATCGCAGTAGAGCCCCAGCGCCGTGACCATGTTGCGCGCATCGTGAGCCACTGCGGCCAGCGTCTCGCCCTGGCTGCGCAAGTCGGCGAGTGTCTCGACGACCGTTTCCACGCGCCTGCTCTCGAGGCTTCCAGGATTGGAGAGTTCGGTGATCGACTTCGTCTCCGGATGCGTCTCCCTGCCTGCTGCCAGCTCAATCTCCGGGCGGCGATGCCTCCGCCCGATGTTGTTCTCTGCCGGCTTGAAACCATCCGCTCGCCGGTCCATCGCGGGCCGCCCTCGATCGAGGCTGCTGTCGGTCCGGGTCAGATTCTGTCCCGTCCGTTTCCGTGCTGTTGCCTTGAGGGTTCCTGTCGGTTGCATACGCCGTTTCCTTTCGATGGAGCGAGTAAGCGCGAATTCGCGCCAGTTCACCGTTCACAGTTCATAGTTCAGAGTTCGCAGTTATGCGTTTTCGGTTTACAGATCGCAGTGCATAGCTCTCGGTTCACCGTTCCCAGTGTTTGGTGGTTCGTGGCTCATGGATCGTTCGAGTTTCCCTTGTCTCTGGCCCTGATCCCGCGCCGACGATTTCCGTCCCCGAATCCCTGTTCTCATTTCGCTGCCCCGTTTCTGTGCCCGAGGTGCAAACTTTGTCCTGTTTTCATACACGCCGCGTGCCAAACAGGGACGCGAACCTTAAGTTCCTGATCGTGGAGTGGTTAAGCCGACATCGGCCCGCTCCGCCGGCCGCGCTCACAATCAGGCCAGTGCAAAAATGAAACAGCGCCGGCCAGACGCTCGGAGACAAACACAGCCTTATCAGCGATTTACCTGGCCATTCCTCTTCCGGCACCTCAACCTGTAGGATTCCCGATCCGGGATGAAACTTCCCTGACCCGTCGCTCCCCGCGAACACTCCCTTAAAATCCACTTATGAATGCGACAGAAAACGCGACAAGAAAAGCAGCAGGCGACGCTCCCGCCGCGTCGCTCTCCCTCCGTCCCGGCGGTCGAGGCAACAACCAGCTGCGCCCCCTCACCCTGACTCCCGGATTTGTGCAGACCGCCGAAGGCTCGGTTCTGGTCTCGCTTGGCAACACGCGCGTGCTCACCAACGCAACCATCGAGCAGGGCGTCCCGGGCTGGCTGCGCAACTCGGGCCGTGGATGGGTGACAGCGGAGTACGCCATGCTGCCCCGCTCCACCGTCACGCGCACCCCGCGCGAGAGCGAGCGCGGCAAGATCGGTGGCCGCACGCACGAGATTCAGCGCCTCATCGGGCGGAGCTTGCGCTCTGTTGTGGACATGAGCGCCTTAGGGGAACGAACGGTCATTCTCGATTGCGACGTGATCCAGGCCGACGGCGGCACCCGCACCGCGGCCATCACGGGCGCGGCTGTCGCGCTGGCTCTGGCCCTCAACGCGCTGGTCAAAGCGGGAACTCTCAAAACCTCGCCGCTCAAGCAGCTTGTCGCGGCCACATCGGTTGGGATCGTCGGCGGCGAGATGCTGCTCGACCTCTGCTACGAAGAGGACTCGCAGGCCGAGGTCGACATGAACGTGGTCATGACCGCCGATGGGGGCCTTGTGGAGACCCAGGCCACCGCCGAGAAGAACAGCTTCTCTCGCGCGCAGCTGAATGGATTGATCGATCTTGCGGAGTCGGGGCTGAAGGAGATCTTTTCCGCGCAGCGCGCAGTGCTCGGCGGCGCAAGTTCACACTGATTTAAGCGGAACATTTCATGGGCGTCACGATCCATTACGCCGGCCAGCTTACTGAGCCAAGCAGACTGCCACTTGTGCTGGATTTTGCCCGAGGATTCGCCGAATCTCACCATTGGGATTTCCGACTGATTGGAGAGACAGCAAGTTCCCGGCCGCGTGGATTCGTCCTTCTCCCCCACCCGGATTGCGAGCCTGTCGAATTTGAATTTGGTCCACGCTTCAAATTTGAAAATTGGGTGAAGACACAGTTTGCAGGGCCGCGAATTCACGTTGAGGTTCTCGACTTCCTGAGGCGAATTCATCCTTTGATCGGAAGACTGGGTGTGCGCGATGAGGCGGAGTATTGGACAACCGGCAACGAAGATACGCTCCGCTGGCACATGAACAGAATTAATGAAATCATCGCCGAGGCAGTAGCAAATGACCCAAATGTTCGGACGCAGGTTCGAGCGCCGAACGGAAGAATCATCGACATGATTCAATGAGTTGCCAGAGGTGCTGCACGCAGACCGGAGTGGACAGGTCTTATATCGAACCCGAAAACTTGAATAAATGAATCTCGCCCCAAACTAGAGAATCTTTGGATTGGAGTCTGCAACAACCGGAGAGTTGAGTGACCAAAGCTAAACAAGCATTTCCGCACGCCCACGACGCATCCCTTCGCAAGCATCTCCTCGAACTCCTCCAAGGCGGCCATGCCCACGCCTCCTTCGACGCCGCCGTCAAAAACCTTCCCGCAGCCCTGCGCGGCAAGCGGCCCAAAAGCGCGGAGCACTCGCCGTGGGAGATTCTCGAGCACCTGCGCATCGCGCAATGGGACATCCTCGAGTTCTCGCGCGATCCCGGCCACCAGTCGCCCGATTGGCCCAGCGGCTACTGGCCGCAAATCCCGGCTCCGCCCAGCGCGGCGGCGTGGGACAAGAGCGCACGCGCCTTCCGCCGCGATCTGAAAACCATGTGCGATCTCGTCGCCAACCCGCGCACCGATCTCTACGCGCGCATCCCGCACGGCGATGGACAGACCATCCTTCGCGAGGCTCTCGTCATGGCCGATCACAACGCCTATCACCTCGGCGAGATGGTACTGGTCAGGCGCCTGCTCGGGGCATGGAAGTAGATCTCAGTTCATCGTTCGAAGTTCATAGTTCACAGTGTTAGCGCTCGTGTGTTCCGCCACTTGTGAACGCCGAACCGGCGAAACGTTTCACTCGAGGTCGATTCCCTCGTTCCCCCGCTCTGTTTGCTCTTCTCTCTTTCCTCTCTTCTCCGCTCCCTGTCGCCTGTTCCCTATTCCCTATTCCCTGCTCCCTGCTCCCTGTTCCTTGCTGCCTGTTCCCTCGCTCCCTTGTTCCCTGTATCTGAGACTCCATTCCAACTTTTTCCTCCGGTTGTTCGTCTAGCAAACGAAGGCTGGAGTGTGCCCGGCCCTCGAGCATTGAGGAGCAAGGACTTATGCAATTTCGCCCGACGAATCTCACGGCATCGGCCCTGCATGCTGTCCTGGCTGCAGCCCTGTTGACCGCAACCGCCGCCAGTCTGCCGGCACAAACCCAGCCCGCTCGCTATCTGGGCACGGTAACAGCAATCAGCGGCGACGTTCTCACCGTCAAAACCGACGCCGGCCAGGTCAACACGGTCGAGGTTCCCTCCACCGCGCAACTCAAGCGCATCGAGCCCGGCCAAACCGACCTCAGCAAGGCCGCGCCCCTCGACTTCTCGAGCATCGCCATCGGCGACCGCGTGCTCGTGAACATCGATCCCAACGCCACCGGCGCCACGCCCCAAGCCTTGCGCATCATCGCCATCAAGCAGGCCGACGTTGCCAAAAAACAGCAGTCCGAAACCGAGCAGTGGAACCAGGGCGTTCACGGATTGGTGAAGAGCATCGACCCTGCCACTGGCACCATTGTCGTGAACGTGCGCGCGGGCACCGTGACCAAGCCGGTGACGGTCAATACCACAAGTTCGACGATCCTCAAACGCTATGCTCCCGGTTCAGTGCGCTTTGACCAGGCGCAGCCCGCCCCGATCACGGCCATTCAGCCCGGCGACCAGCTTTGGGCGCGCGGCACGAAAAACTCTGACGGCTCATCCATCGCCGCCGACGGCATCGTATCGGGAACCTTCCTCAGCATCGCGGGAACCGTTCTCTCCACTGACAACTCGGCTTCAACCGTAACAGTTAAAGATCTGGCCACGAAGAAGCCTGTCACGATCCGCATCTCCGCCGATGCGCAGATGCGGCGGCTGGACGATCGCGTGGCAGCATTTCTCGCCGCGCGGCTCAAAGGTGGAGCGGCGGGCTATCCCGGCGCGGGTAATGCGGGCGGCGCCGCGCCAAACGCCGGCGGTCAGCGCAGCTTCAGCCAGAGCGGCGGCGCGGGTTCCCGCATGGACTTTGAGACCATTCTGGAGCGCGCACCTTCCATCCAGCTCGCAAGCCTGCAAAAGGGCGAGGCCGTGATGATCGTCGCCACTGAGGACGCGTCGGGTGCAAGCGCCGTCAAACTTCTCGCCGGAGTGGAACCGTTGCTCGAAGCTCCGCAAGCGCAGGATCTTTTATCGAATTGGAGCCTGAGCTCGGGTGACTCCGAGGCTGCGGGCGCACAGTAACCCGATCTTTGTAACTTTGCACGCCGGTTGGTCCAACTTTCATTCATTCGCAAGCGAGGGAATCTTGCATTCAGAATCGCACTCTTTCTCTGGTTCTTCTTTGGCTGGCTTATCTTTGGCTGGCTTGCTCGTCGCCTTGTTGATCCCTTTTTCCGGCGTGGCCGCCAGAGCGCAAGCCGCGCCCGCACCGGCAGCCGCCGCTCCCGCGCCGCAGGATTCGTCCGGCCAGCCTGCGCCAAGCCAGTCTGCGCCCAGCCAGTCTCCCGCAGATCAGGCTCCCGCGAATCCACCCGCAGCCGCGCCCGCGCCCACGCCGTCCGCCGCCCCGGCAGCACCGCCGGCAACCACCCCCACGCAAACCGCTCCGGACATGCAAGCAGGTCAGGCATCGGGCATTCTGCATGGCCACATCCTCGATCCCACCGGCGCGCTCATTCCCGGCGCACAGGTATCGGTATCGACAGCCGCGGGCAAAAAAGTCGGCGCAGTCACCGCGGACTCCGCAGGCGGCTATCAGGTGCGCGGCCTGCCCGCAGGCAGCTACATCATCGAAGCCACCTTCGAGGGATTTGCGCCCTTTGTCTCCGCGCCCATCGCGCTCACCGCGGGACAAGCCAAAAACATCGACATCAAGATGGCGGTTGAAGCCGCCGAGCAGCAGGTCATCGTAACCGATGAAGGCGCGCCCACCGTCAGCACCGAGGCCGGAGCCAACTCAAGCTCCATCGTGCTCAAGGGCAGCGATCTCGACGCCCTTTCCGATGACCCCGACGAGCTCTCGAGCGAATTGACCGCGCTCGCTGGTCCCTCCGCAGGCCCCAACGGCGGCCAGATTTATATCGATGGATTCACCGGCGGCCAGCTCCCGCCGAAATCCGCCATCCGCGAGATTCGCATCAATCAAAATCCGTTTTCCGCCGAGTTCGACAGAATCGGATACGGACGCATCGAGATTCTCACCAAGCCGGGCACCGACGTCCTGCATGGCCGCATCTTCGGCCAGGGAAACGACAACGTCTTCAACACCGGCAATCCGTTCACCAAGAATCTGCCGTCTTATTACAGCATTCAATACAACGGCTCGGTCTCGGGCGCCATGTCCAAGTGGGCCTCGTTCTTCTTCAGCGTGGAGCAGCGCGATACGCAAACCGACAATGTCTACTCGATTCTCGGCGGCCCGCTCTACGATGCCTCAACCAACACATTCACGCAAGTGACTCCGCCTGCCACAGTCAATGGCAGCCTCTTCAGCCCCGCCAACCATCTTGAAGTCTCGCCGCGCATCGATTTGCAGCTGGGGAATAAGAACACGCTGACCATGCGCTATCAGTTCTACTTGAACAACGTGAAAGGATCGCTGAGCGCGATCTCGCTTCCCTCCACCTCCGCCACCAACAATTCACTCGAACACTCCATCCAGCTCGACGACACGGAGCTAATCAGCGACAAGCTGGTGAACGAGATACGCTTTGAGTACCGCCGCGCTAACTCTTCGTCAACTCCCGTCAGCACGGCGCCCGGCGCGAGCGTGCCGAAACTTTTTGCTACCGGCGGCGACGGCGCGCAGAACTCCTCCACCCACTCCGACCATTTTGAGCTGCAGAATTACCTCACGCTGAGCGAGGGTAAACAGGCAATCAAGATGGGCGTGTGGCTGCGCGACGACCGCCAAGCCCAGTCGACCGATTCAAATTTCAACGGAAGATTCAGCTTCCCCTCCATCACAGCCTTCGTCAACACCTGGAACAACTGGGCCACGAATCAGCCGCTCGGAACCAACTGCCCTGCAAACACCGCGGGCGGCTGCCTGCCGACTAATCTCACCTACACCATCGGCCCCTACGCGTTCCAGGGCAACGTTTTCAACGCCGCTGCATATTTCCAGGACGATTGGACGATCAGCAAACTCCTCACGCTCTCCGGCGGTTTGCGCTGGGAGGGTCAGAACCACATCGCCGACCACAGTGATTGGGCTCCGCGCGTCGCCTTTGCCTACGCCCTCGACGGACACAAGAGCGGCGCGACCCCCAAAACCGTGCTGCGCGGCGGCTTCGGATTCTTCTACGACCGCTTTGGCACCGACGACCTGATGAGCCTCGAAGAGCTGAACGGCACCGCACACAGTCAGCAGCAGTTCATCATCAGGAATCCCACATGTTTTAACGGAATGAGCCTGAGCTTGATCCCCGGCGGAGTCGCTGCATGCGGCTCCGGCAATACGCGCACTTCAGCCATCAATTCCATTTCGCCCACCTACCGCTCGCCCTATCTGGAGCAACTCGGCATGAGCCTTGAGCGCCAGGTGTCCAAAGTGGCCACGGTCACCTTCACCTACATGCATACATCCGGCTTCCATCAGCTTGTTGTGCGCGACTCCAACGCGTACCTGCCCGGCACCTATCAATACGGCAGCGCGCCGCCCGCGCGCCCCAACCCGAACCTCGGCATCGTGGACCAGTACTACCCCGAGGCCGTGCTCAACGAGAACCAGGTCATCGTGAACATCAACGCTCGCCTCTCGACCAAGCTCACCGTGCTCGGCTTCTATGCCGGCAGTTGGGCAAATTCCGACGGCGGCGATGGATCGAGCCCGTCCAACTCCTACAACCTGCGCCAGGATTACGGGCGCGCCTCGTTCGTTCGTCCGCAGTGGCTGTTCCTTATGGGCAATTACAACGGTCCGTGGGGAATCACTTTCAATCCGTTTCTCATTGCGCAGGGGGGCCGGCCCTACAACGTCACGTCGCCCTATGACCTCACCGGCGACAATTTCTTCAACGATCGGCCATCGTATACAAGCGCGTCGCCGACCACGGCGAACGTAGTTGCAACAGACTTCGGCACACTGAACCTGGTACCCGGCGCCGGCGACTCCATCATTCCTGTCTCCATCGGCAACAGTCCGTCTTCGGTCGCCGTGAACTTGCGCGTGGGACGCACCTTTGGGATCGGGCCCAAGGTCGAATCGGCCGGTGGCCCACGGCCACCCGGAGGCGGCCCACCGCCAGGCGGTGGCGGGGGCGGTGGACGCGGCGGCGGCGGCGGTTTCGGCGGAGGATTTGGCGGACCCTTTGGTGGCGGCGGTGGACGCGGCGGCATGTTCGGTGGCGCGAACGCCAACAACAAGAAATATTCGCTGAACTTCAACGTCCAGGCATTGAACCTGTTCAACGACATCGATTTGGGCACGCCCGTGGGCGGCATTCAGCCTACGTTCAACCCGACGACCGGCCAATACGGCCCCGGCCCGCAGTTTGGCAAATCCGACGGCCTTGCTGGCAGCATCTTTTCCACCAGCTCAGCCGCGCGCCGCATCTTTTTCCAGGCCGCGTTCCAGTTCTAAAGACAGTTCACAGTTCGTAGTTCCCAGTTCGTAGTCCGCACCGCTCAGTGGTTCGTAATGTGAAAACTGCGGACTGTGAACTATGAACGGTTTCCTGTCTACTGCGAACTACGAACTCTGAACTGCGAACTCTCTGTACAGCTCCGTCCATCGCTCCGCCGTCGCGTCCATGCTGAACTGCTCCACGATGCGCCGCCGCGCCGCTCTCCCACTCGCCGCGTGCGCTTCCCTGCTCTCGCCCATCGTCGCGAGCATCGCGCCTGCCAACGCATCGGAATCCTTCGCCGCAACCACAACCCCAGCCTCGCCGATAAGCTCGCGCACTCCGCCCACATCGGTTGCGACCACGGGCTTCTCCATCGCCATCGCCTCGCCCACCGCCAGCGGCATTCCCTCCCACGCCGAGCCGGACACGAACGCATCAGCAGCATCGAGCAGCGCGGGTATATCGCGGCGCAAACCGAGCCATCGCACCGAATCCCTGATTTCGAATTCGTTCATCACCTGCTGCAGCACTGCGATCTGGCCCAATTGAGCGTCGCCCGCAATCCATAAACGCGCGTCGCTTCGGCCGGCGCGCACTTCGGCAAAGGCTTGCAGCAGATTCGGATAGTCTTTCGCGGGCGCAAGTCGCCCCACGGCCAGCCACACAAATTCGGCGTCTTCCTCCGCCGCAGCAACGCCAATTTCCGCTCGAGTCCGCGCGCCGCGATCTCCGTGCGGCGCAAATTCCCGAATATCGATCCCGTTCAAAATCACCGAGCACTTGCGGCGCGGCACGGCGCCCAGGCGAATAAATCTGTCGGCCGCCGACTGGCTCACGGCCACCGTGCCACAACTGAGCCCATCGGTCAGCCGATACGCCACCATGCGCGCCCATCCGCCCTCATACACGTTGTGCACTGTCGAGATCACGACAAATGGCCGCGCGCCCAGCCGCAGCATCCGCGCAAAAATATTCGCGTGGAAACAGTGGCTGTGCACAATGTCCGGTTTGAATTCGCGCAGATACGCGCGCGCCCGCAGGAATCCCGAAACCACGCTGGCTGGATTCTTGCTCACATCGAGATGAGTTGTGGGAACTCGCGTAGGCCATTCCGACGCGAGCCGCGGAATCAGCACCAGTATTGCCACCGAATGGCCTTGGCTTTGCATTCGCTCTGCCAGCGCCACAGCTTGCTTTTCTGCCCCGCCCACGCCGAGCGACGTGACCAGGTAGACGATACGCATGGACCCGAACCTTACTAAGCGCCAATCTTTATCTGAATCTAGTTCGCATCGATGATAGCGCAGATTTCGCCGCCATGACCGGCCCCGAGAACCGCACCGCCAGCGGCGTGTCCAGCGCAAACAGGCCCGGACCCAGAATCATGATGAGCAGCGCGGCAAACCAGTAGTTGTAGGCGTCCGCGCCCTGAAACTTATCGGGATCGGAGATAACAGCCAAAAACGCCGGCTTTTCCGCGGCCAGGAATGCGACCGTCATATTCACGAAGAGCACCAGCGCGGTCAGCCGCGTCAGCAGGCCCACCACGAGCAGGATCCCGCCAACAAGCTCCACAATCGACACAAACAGCGCCGTCTGGTGCGGCATCGGCAGGTTCAGCGATTCAAAGTACAACCCGACGCGGGTCAGATGATGCAGCTTGCCCCATCCGTCGGTCGCGAACTGCCATCCCCAGTAAAGGCGGATCGCGAGCAGCAGCGGGCTTTCGAGCTTCTTCAAAAACGCGCGCAACCCGCCGTATGCGACGGTCGCGCTTCTTACCAAGGCCGACATAATTCTCCTTCCGGGGAAGAAACCTGCGAGGCAGATTGAAATGATAGCGTGCCGGCCTTCGCGCAATTCACGCCCGCGGAGCCACGCTATGCGCTCTCACCGATTCGCGTTGCAAATCCAGCCCAGCTCGGCCCAATTGCCAAACCACTCCTGCACGCGCTCCGGCCGCTGTCGCACCGCGATGCGCGATCCGGCAAATCCCGCCTCGATCGCTTCGCCCAGCGTCCTGCCCTCTCGAAGCGCAACCAGCGTTTGAAACTCCTCGCGCGCGATGCGCCGATAGTACACCGACAGGTCCACGCGATGCACGGCAAGCCACGTCGCCCGCTGCCTCACCATCGGTACCGCTGCCCGCGCATCCGATTCCTCATGGGCCACCCCAGCCTCGCTCGTCTGCCGCTTTTCGCGCTTGTGCAACTCAAGCACTAAATCGTCGGCCGGGTAACTCAGCGCCAGCAACCGCAGAAACGGCTGCAACGCGAGCCTTGAATCGCCCTGCAACCGCGCAATCTCCCGCTGCGTCAGCGGCTGCCATTCCGCCGCATCGAATGCCTCAACAAACGCCCACTCCATCCGCGCCAAATCCAGTGCCAGCCGGTGGCGGCGTCCAGTCTGCTCAGGATGCGCCGCCAGCCACTCCGGCAGCTTCGATCCCAGATTCCGCAGCGTGAATGACCGGCTCGGATGCTCCGTCAGATACGCAATGCTCAGCGCCTCAAACCGTTTCTCGCCCACCAGTGCGCGCAACGCAGGAAAATCCTCAGCCAGCGCGCCCAGCACGCGATACCAATATTGCCGGTTATAAATCTCCAGCCGCTCGAATGCCGTCAGCCGCGAATTGGGCGCGATAAACGATGCCGCGATCTCGGCCATTGGCCGCCCATCGGCCGCTGTTCCGCGCATGTTTTCGTCCTCAGTCAGCGGCTGCATCACCGCCGCCGCCATCTCGCGCTGCAGAGCTTCCAAACTCATCGCGGCTTCCTCGGTCTGCGCTCTCACTTCGCCGCTCCTATCAGATCGGAAGAGGCCAACCGCGTATCCTTCGCGTCCGTCCCAACATTCAAATAGCGCTCGGCCTTTTTCGCTTCAGCGTGCACTTCGTCGAAGCTCGGAATGTGATCGTCCCACTCGAGCAACGTCGGCGTGGGCCCGCAACGCTCAATCGCGCGCGCATACAATCCCCAAACCGGATCGATCACCGGGTGATCGTGCGTATCCAGAATGTACTTCTCGTATTTCGAGTGCCCCGCTATATGAATCTGCGCCACGCGATTGGCCGGCACTGCATTCACGTAGTCCATGGGATTGAATTCGTGGTTCATCGCCGAAACATAAATATTGTTCACGTCCAGCAGAATCCCGCAGTCCGCACCCTCCACCACTTCAGTCAAAAACTCCCACTCCGTCATCTCCGATCCGGTAAACGCCGCATAAGAACTTACATTCTCCACGGCCACTGGAATCTCGAGATAATCCTGCACGTGGCGCACGCGGGCGACAGTTCGCTCAACCGCCTCCCACGTGTACGGCAGCGGCAGCAGATCGTGTGTATAAGTCCCATCCACCGATCCCCAGCAGAGATGATCGCTCAGCCATGGAGTCTTTGTCCGGTGCACCAGTTGCTTCAGGCGCTTCAGGTGCTCCGGATCGGGCGCGGTCACCGAGCCGAAGTACATCGACACGCCGTGCTGCACAACTCTGTATTGTTCCAGGATGCGATCGAGCATCGCCAGCGGCCGCCCCGCATCGCACATGTAGTTTTCCGAGATGATCTCGAACCAGTCCACAACCGGCTTGCGCGAAAAAATGTGCTCGTAGTGCGGAATGCGCAGGCCAATGCCCACGCCGTGGTCCTGATACGCATTGAATCGATTGCCGGGCATGAAAGGCAGTTCTCAGCTCACAGTTCGAGGTTCACAGTGGATCGGGCCAAGAGATGAGGACCGAGAAAACCGTGAATAGTGTGTCGAGATTTTGAGGACGGTGAACGGTGAATCGTGTACGCCGATCAGCGAAAAGTTTTCAGTTCCCAGTTCGCAGCTCTCGATTCACACGATGAGGATGCAAAATCTGCATCGACCAAGCGGTGAACTTCGAACTGCGAACTGTGAACTGTTTTCTTACGCCAATCCCGGCATCTTGGAGCCGTCGGTCGCGCAGCCGCCCTTGCCCTTGCAGCTGTTCTTGCCCGAGCAGCCGTTGTCTCCGGACTTGCATCCGCCCTGGCCCTTGCAGTCGTTCTTGCCTTTACAGGAATGCTTGTTGTCGTCGAAGTTCGTGTTGGAGCGCAAACCGGCCTTCATCACCTTCGCCGCATTTGCGGTGGTGCGGCCTTGCGTGGCCGCGTGGGCAGCAACTGCGCTTCCACCGGACAGACCGGCAAGCGCGGCAGACAGGAGCACTGCATTCAGCTGGTTCTTCATGTCGTTTTGACCTCGTATCGGGATGGCGCGGAGTTTCACCGCGGTTGGGGAAGGCAGGATGGCATTCGCGTCCACCCCGCAGAATTTGTGGTACGCATCCTTTGAGTGCCTGCGCGCTAAAAGGTTACAGGGAAAAGCGCACGGCAAAATGAATGTATCACTTCTGCACGTAACCTGGCTCGTGACTTTGTCATCTATTTGTCATCGGCCGCGGCAAACAATTGGCCGGGCCACGGCCCGTGAGCTAGTCTGTTTGAGCCGATTCAGGTTTTGGGGTCCGCGGCAGGCCTGCGGGTTGCCGCCCACCTGCCATCTTTTTGGTACCAGTTGCACGCCCGCGTATTCCGGAGGGTCGATTGCAGACGTCAAAAGCACTCACAGCGGTGTCTGGCACCGCGGCGATTCTGGCTTTGCTGCAAAGCCTGTGCACCGCCATTCTCACCATCAACGGGATCCGTGTCGGGATCGGCGTAGCAGCCCTGGCTGCCAGTAGCATCGCCACGCCCGTTCTCTCGTTTCATCGCGACGCCATTCGCATTCCTATGCTTTCAATCGCCCTTGCCGGCGCGGTCGTCAATCTCGCCGTGCTCGCCTGGATTTGGCATCTGCGCTCGCGCCCGGAATCGCAATGGCGGCGCCAGCCCCTCACAAAAAAGCAGCGCTGGTCCGAGCGGATCCAGGTGCTTCTCTCCCTCGCCACTTTGGCTCTGGTCGCCCTCGAAATATGGTCGCACCCCATTGTCAATCACGGCGCCTCCGCCTTTTGAGATTGCTCACTGCGACCGGGGCCGAACTCAAGGTCCAGACGCTTCCATCTCCTCGTCCAGCCGCTCGTGCAGCCGCTCGCTGAATCCCGCTGGCAACTCAAAGACGCGCTCGTCGGCATAGAGCACAACAACATTCCGCGTGGAGTCGAGCACCGCCGAGCAGATCTCGCAGGTCTCAAGATGCTTGTCGATCTCGGCGCGCAAGTCGGCATCCACCTCGCCTTCGATATAGGCGGAGATGTATTGCCAAACGTGTTTGCAGTCGATCCTCATCTCAAAAACCCAATCGCCTCGCCGTCCTCGCCCTCAATCCTCATCTCGATTCGTCTTTCCCGGCCCCGCCTTTTCTGCCCTTCCCCCACCCAAAAAGCTTGCCGCGTTTTGGTGCAAACGCTTTCAGCCGCGGCGCCAGCGCGCGCTGCAAAAGCGCACGCGCGCGATGCAGGCGAACCTTTACGGCTCCCTCGGCGATGCCGAGCGCGGCGGCCGTCTCCCGGACGTCCATTTCTTCGATGTCCCTGAGCAGCACGACGTTACGGTAAATCTCCGGCAGCCCGTCGATGGCCTGCCGCAGCAGCGCCCCGAGCTCCTTTTGCTCCAGCGCCTCCGTTGGCACTTCGCGCCAACTGGTCAAAATGGCCGGCGTAAAATCGCCGCCTTGACCCTCAGAGAGCGCCTCGAGCGAATCCTCGCGCCGCGAGTCGGCCTTGCGCAGCCGGCCCAGCCCCTCGTTGCGCGCGATCGAAAGCGCCCAGGTGCGGAACTGCGATTCGCCGCGAAACAGGTGCAGATTGCGGTAAACCTTGATCACGGTTTCCTGCGCCGCATCCTCGGCTTCCGCCTCATTGCGCAAAATCGACATGAGCAGGAAGAAGATGGGCCGCTCGCAGGGCCGGATCAGCTCGTGAAAAAGCTGCCGCTCACCGGCCAGGATGCGCCGAATACAGTCCGACTCAAAGTCCGCGTTGGGCTGATTCTTCATGGCTTGCGGCCGAGGCTCGAATCCAGGCCAGCCCCTCGGCCAGCTCAATCCACCTCAAGAGACTATATCGTGGCGGCGGCCACCCGAAGCGGACCCCCCGGCCACCCATCAGGAGGTGCCGGGGCTTCGCAGCCTCAGGTCCGGCCACTTTTCGACCTCGAAGATCGTTATTTTCGGCTCGTCAACAAGAATCCTTGCAAAAAAACTACGAATTGGGCTGTACAATCCCTTGCAAGGAGCCTTATGGCCGGAGACATGCAATTAACGTGCAGCGATTGCGGGCAGGAGTTTACCTTCACCGCTGCCGATCAGCAGTTTTTCCAGGAACGCGGTTACTCGACACCCAAACGCTGTAAGCCATGCCGCCAGGCAAAAAAGGCCGATCAAGGGGGATCCGGCCACCGTTCGACTCCTTCGCAGGGAACACCTGTGATTTGTTCGGGTTGTGGCCAGCCTACGACCGTACCCTTTGAGCCCCGTGGCGATCGTCCGGTTTATTGCCGCGATTGCTACACGGCGCGCAAAGGCTCGGGCGGGGGCGGCGGCCGGCGCTAACCGCGCGACCGCGTACCGATCGAGAACTGATCCTGTTCGCTGATGGAACGCCGTAGCGGTTGATACCTGCCGTCGCGCCGGGTCCGCACGGGAGATCCCTGTCACGGCTTCAGCCGTGGCTTGCGCGGCCGCGCGTCGTCTCTGGGTCCGCACCTTTCCCCGGCGCCGCCTTCTGGCCTCCCTTTGCGACTTTTGCCCTCAAGTTCCGGCGCCGATCATCGGTGTCTGCAGATCGCTCCAACCCTTAACGATGCGCGCGCCTACTTGTGCGTTTTGCGCATAGTGACCGCGCATATTCGAAATCTTCCCATCGCCGCAATCTAAATGGACAATCGCCCCATCGCCCGATAAACTACGGTCACGGACCCCCCACAAATCCGTGTACATAAGGAAACAACTTGAAGGCCATGGCCTCGCAGCTCTCTTTTACCGGATTCGCCTGGAAAAACCTTCGCCGAAGACGCCTGAGGACGCTGCTTACCCTTTGCGGGATTACGATGGGTATCGGGGCATTTGTGGCATTGGTGGGGTTCTCGCGCTCGTTCGAGCGTGAATGGCTGCGGCTTTACCAGAGCTCAGGCACCGACATCGCCGTACTCGAATCGAGCCTCTTCAACAGCTCCCTCGATGAGTCGCTGGGTCCCAAGATCGCCGCCCTTCCCCAGGTTGCCGCGGTCGCGCCACTGGTCTTCAATCTCATCGATCTCACGCCCGACGTGAATGCGCTGGTTTATGGTTGGCCGGCCAACTCCTACGAGCTCGACTCACTGCAGTTCACGTCAGGCGGCCACTTCCACACCGGCAAATCTGAGGTGGTCCTGGGCGATCTGCTGGCGCAGAATCTCCAGAAAAAAGTCGGCGACACCGTCACCATTCTTGGCCAATCCTTCACCATCACCGGAATCTTTCACGGTGGCACGGCCCTCGAGACCGGCGCCGTGATCATGCCGCTCGAGCAGATGCAGGAAATTTCGAGCCGCGAAGGAAAAGTGACCGCCTTTCATGTGCGGCTGCACCCCACGCCCGCCGGCGAATCGTATGAGCACTACGTGGCGCGCGTTCAGGCGGAAATCGACGCACTCGAGCCGGGCGTTCGCGCCGAGCCTGCTGCGGAACGCGCGTCCAACAACCAGATCGTCGATATTGCACATTCGGTTGCCTGGGGCACATCGTCCATCGCGCTCCTTATCGGAATCGTGGGCATTGCGAATACCATGGCAATGTCGGTTTTTGAGCGCACGCGCGAGATCGGAATCTTGCGCGCGCTGGGTTGGAAAGGCAGGCACGTGATTCTGCTCATTCTTACTGAAGCAGCAGGCCTCGGCATGGCCGGCGGCCTGCTCGGCATTGCGCTCGGTTGGGGCGCGTTACGCATTCTCGCCATCATGCCGCAAACTGCGAGCGTGGTTTCAACAGCCGTTTCGCCTATTCACCTTTTCGAGTCTCTTTTGATCGCCGTCGGCTCGGGGCTGGTCGCGGGCGCCTATCCGGCGTGGCGCGGCGCGCGCCTTTCTCCTGTGGAGGCGCTGCGCTATGAGTAGCCCTATTCTTGAAGCGCGCGGGCTCGTCAAGAGCTATGACGACGGCCACGTTGCCGCTTTGCGCGGAGTTGACGTTTCTATTGACGCCGGTGAATATGTCACCGTCAGCGGTCCCAGCGGCAGCGGAAAATCCACACTGCTGCATATGCTCGGCGGCCTCGATTCGCCCTCTGAAGGCCAGGTTCTCTTTCGCGGATCACCTCTCGGAACGGGAGTGAATCTCGATACATTTCGCTCGCGCCAGGTGGGATTCATCTTCCAGGCGTTCCATCTGCTGCCCACGCTGCGCGCTATCGAAAACGTGCAGGTTGCAATGCTGGCAGTCAACAGTCGCGGCAATCATCGTGTGGAGCGCGCCACTGCCCTGCTTGAGGAAATGGGCCTCAAGGATCGCATGAACCATTATCCCAACGAGCTTTCGGCTGGCGAGCGTCAGCGCGTGGCCATTGCCCGCGCCCTCGCCAACGATCCCGCAATTCTGCTCGCCGACGAACCAACAGGCAATCTCGACAGCGTAAACACCGGCCACATCATGCAGATTTTGCGCGGTATCCGTGAGCAGCGCGGCATGACGCTCGTCATCGTCACCCACGAGAACGAAATTGCGCTCAGCGCGCCGCGCCACATTCGCATCCGCGACGGCAAAATCGAAAGCGAAAGGGCGCACGCATGAGGACGCCGTGGGCGGCCCGGCTCGTGTGTTTCGTTGCCGCAGCAGTGCCGGCTCTGTGGGCGCAAACCGCCAACGTCAGCGACCTTCTGGCCACGGCCCGCAAGCAAATTGAGAGCTCCGACTTTCGCGTCACCGGGCGCCTGGTCGCAATTGACGCCGGCGGCACGCGCACCACGTATCCCATCACCATCAAGACGCACTGGTTTCCCGGAACGCTGCGCATGTTCGTCGATCTCGGCGAGCCATCGGGAGCCCACCGCGACATGCGCCAGCACATTCTTCTGGAGCTTTTCGCCAATGGCCAAAGCTCGATTCGCATTGCCGATCCTGGCGAAGCATCCCCGCACATCCTGCCTTTTGAAAAGTGGAACGATCATCCTCTCGGTCCCGGTTTCGACTACGAAGACTTTCTGGAACAACAATATTTCTGGCCTAATCAAACTTCCGAGGGCATGCAAAAATTCGGCGCGCGCAATTGCGACTTGGTGAAGAGCACGCCCGGTCCCGACGTCCGCACGCATTACTCTGAAGTCAAGACCTGGATCGATCCCACCAACGGCTTTCCCGTTTACGCTGAGAAAACCGTCAAGGATTCTGGCGCGGTGAAACAGTTCACGTCGTTCGGCGTCCGTCAGGAAGAAGGCCGCTGGTATGCGCACCAGGTCGAAGTGAAGACCCGCGAGCAGGCAGGATCGACTTTATTGATCTTCGAGCGCGGCAGCGCCAAGGCAAAACTGACCGCCGCCGACTTCAGTCCTGCCGCGCTTACGCATTTCTAGGAGACCGATGCACGCCGTCTATTGGATCGCCGCCTTCGCAGTTCTCGTTCTCGTGACGGGCGTCGTCTACCAGCGCATCGGCGACTGGCGCGACCGGCGGCGTTACGGGGCCGACGGCCGCTGGGTAACGATCGGCAACGGATCCAGGCTCTACCTCTTTGAGATGGGCAGTGGCGAGCCCACCATTCTCTTTGAAGCCGGCATCGGAGCCACGCATTTGAACTGGCGCGGAATTCAGGATGCAATCTCCGGCTCCGCGCGCACCATTTCCTACGACCGCTGCGGCCTGGGCTGGAGCAGCCGCTGCCGCACCACGCGAATTCCCGGCAACATCGCCACAGAGCTCCACCAGATGCTGCACCGCGCCGGATATAAGCCGCCATTCATCCTTGTTGGGCACTCGTTCGGCGGGCTGGTCATGCGCCGCTACGCGGTGCTTTATCCCGATGAAGTCGCTGGCGTCGTGCTCATCGATCCCATGCGCTGCGATCAATGGCCGCCGCTCGACCCCTCCAAGCAATCGCAAATCGACTTGGGCCGCCGCCTTATTCGCTTCGCCGTGCCCGTCGCATCCTGCGGCTTGGCGCGTTTAATGGTGAGCCTGTTGTTCTGCCGCGCCAGCCGTCTCTCCGATCAGATTGTGGGCGCAGCGGGCGCGCACAAACGCCACGTGCTCACGCGCATCAAGACTGAAGTGCGAAAGATGCCGCGCTCAACCTGGCCCGCCGTCGCTTCGCACTGGTCGCGTCCCGGATTTTATGCGGGGATCCGCAGCCACATCTCGTCAATTCCCGCAACCGTGACGGAGATGGACGCAGTCAAGCCTATCCGCGAGATCCCCGTCACTGTACTGACGCCAGCCACCGCTTCGCCCCTCACGCACGACCATCTCAGCCGCATCGGCGACCGCGTCGAGCAGGTCATCGCGCATTCCAGCGATCACTGGATTCACCTCGACGAGCCCGAACTCGTGATCGATTCCATCCGCTCGATGGTCGCCGCCACGATTCCCGAAACTGCCGTGGCCGACTAACCTCACCTGAATGCTGCCCGCGTGCAGGCTTTTAACGTTGGCCTATTTGGTCAGCTGGCCTTTTCATTCTGAGCCGCAAGCCCATCCCGTATCGCCGCTTCAAGCGTGTCGATGTCTACGTCCTCCAGAGCTTTAAACCGAATGCAATACCCCGTCACGCTCGCCTTGCCCAGTTTCTTTCCATAGGTTTTGGCCAGATATTTCTTATCTTTGAGGCCAAGAATATAGACCGAGATTCCGGTCTTGTTTGCGCTCACGCCAATTTGAAAAAACTCTCGGCTCTTGCCGTCGGCATATTTTATTGTGTGCAATCCATATCCGATTGTGGGGTTGGAAACCGTGCGACCCTTGCTGTCTTTTCCGTGGGAAAACCACAATTTGCATTCCGGTGACACCCGAAGTACGAGCCTGTGCAGCTCCTGAATGTCGTTCCGTTTCGGCTCCGGCTGGCTGGCAATGTGCTTCTTGATCTCTTCCTTTACGCTCATCTGTTCCGCTCCCCAAACGCTTGTGCGCACGTGGTTATACGACATTTTAGGAGACTGTGCCCCGTTCATCCTGCGCGACCGCGGTCCCCGCGAACAGGTCTTCGTCCGCGGGGTGGTTTGGCGGGATGAGCGGGAAAAGCCCCTGCGTCGCCCGTCACATCTTTCCCCAAAAATCCTCGCTACCTTTGTAACGAATCGCCATCTTTGTGGCTTCTTTCTTTTGAGGAAGCGAGGACCCGATGGAAGTAAAGATCTCTCAAATCGACGGCGTGCAGTTCGACATTCAGGCGCGTTCGCACCGCATCACATGCGATCAACCTGCCGAAAATGGCGGCGCCGATTCCGGCATGACTCCGCCGGAGCTGCTGCTCGCGTCGCTTGGCTCCTGCGCGGCATTTTATGCGGCGGAATATCTGCGGACTCGCAACTTGGCCACAAGCGGAGTTGAAGTCTCGGTGACTGCGGAAAAGCTGCTCAAGCCGGCGCGGCTGGGCAACTTCCGCGTCGTCGTAACCTGCCCCATCGCGCTCACTGCCGAGCAAAACGAAGGCATGATGCGCTGTGTGCACCATTGCCTGGTTCACAACACGCTCATGGCCCCGCCCCAAATTGAGATTGAGATCGCGAGTCTGGTGGCCTGTGATTCTAACCACTAATCACTAAGCACTCACCACTGCTCTTACGAGATCCGCACGCTCTTCCCCCGCGACAGCACAGCTGCCTTGCGGCGATCCTTCGATGCGTGGTCGATCTGCTTCCAGAAGCCGATGAAGTAATCGACAGCCGAGATCGTCGCCACCAGCGCGGCAAAATAAATCGCCGCCACGGCGTACCAATACACTGGAATCCCGATAACGCCGCCGATCTCCCAGTGGTCCCAGCGATGCGCCAGAATGGCCGAAACGACGGAAACAATCTGGACCACCGTCTTCAGCTTTCCCAGTTCGCTGGCCGTGATCGTGAACCCTTCCGACGCCGCAATCGATCTTAGGCCCGAGATAAGAAACTCGCGCCCCACGATCACCACAACGATCCATACTTTGACGACCTGCGGATTGTAGGCAACCAGCGCCACAAACGCCGCAGTCACCATGATCTTGTCGGCGAGCGGATCGAGCAGCATTCCCATGGTCGTAATCTGGCCGCGCTTGCGCGCCAAATAGCCGTCGAGTCCATCGGTGATCGACGCCAGCACAAACAGAATCGACGCCAGAATCTCCTGCGTCCCGCTCGGGCCGGCCCACGGGAAATGCGGCGACAGAATCCACAGGAACAACGGGATCATGATGATCCGCGTCATCGTGATGGAGTTGGGGAGATTCATCAGGCCAAGCCACGCTTTCTCGTCTCTGGTAGCTTGACACCATTATTGCACCAGCGCCAATTTGCCTGGGAAACGGCCTCGCGGGGCGTCCCCAGGCGAGACTATGCGCATGCTGCAGGTCTGGTTGCCGCCAAAAACAAATGGCGGGAAGCATTGCGCTTTCCCGCCATTTTTGTTGAGAGTGTCCGCTCTACGCGTAGATTCCCCGCTGCCGAATCGTGAACGCCACGCGATCGATGGCCAGCATGTACGCCGCGATCCGATTGTTCACGGCGTGCGCATCGGCATAGCGAACTACATCGTCGAAGCTCGCGCGCAGAATGCCCTCCAGCTGCTCGTTCACAATCGATTCTTTCCAGAAGAATCCCTGCCGGTCCTGCACCCATTCAAAGTAGCTGGCCGTCACCCCGCCGGCGTTAGCAAGAATGTCGGGCACAATAAAGATGCGCTTCTCGGCCAGGATCTCGTCTGCCACTGCGGTGGTCGGCCCGTTCGCGCCCTCCACCACAATGCGCGCTTTGATCTTGTCTGCGTTGCGGCTGGTAATCACGTTCTCGGTGGCCGCGGGAATCAGAATCTCGCACTCGGTCACCAGCAACTCTTCGCTCGGCATCGCCTCCGCGCCGCGGAATCCAAGAATAGTGTTGTTGCGATATTTGTATTCGATCAGTTGGTGAATATCGATGCCGCTTGAGTTATACAAGCCGCCATCGCGCTCCGCGATGCCGACAATTCTGTATCCCTGTTCCTGCATCAGCCGCGCGGCATTCGATCCCACGTTGCCGAATCCCTGAATAATGACGCGACAACCCTCCTGGTCCATGCCCAATTGCCGCAGGCTCTCGTTGCAAACCACCATCACGCCGCGTCCCGTGGCCTCAAGCCGGCCTTGCGAGCCGCCGATGTTCAACGGCTTGCCGGTCACCACGCTGGTCACGGTCTGGCGCATGTGCATGGAATAGGTGTCCATGATCCACGCCATGGTCTGCTCGTTGGTGTTTACGTCGGGCGCGGGAACATCCTTCTCCGGCCCGATGAACTCTATGATCTCCGAGGTGTAGCGCCGCGTCATGCGCTCCAGTTCGCCCCGGCTCATGGTACGCGGATCGCAGATAACCCCGCCCTTGGCTCCCCCAAAGGGAATATTCACCACCGCGCACTTCCACGTCATCCAACTTGCCAGCGCGCGCACTTCGTCCAGCGTCACGTCGGGCGCATAACGAATTCCGCCCTTGCACGGTCCGCGCGCCATCGAGTGCTGCACGCGAAATCCCGTGAACATGTCGATCATGCCGTTGTCGAGCGTAACCGGAAAGTGAACAATCACCTCCCGCGACGGCGAGCGCAGCACCTTCCACAATCCTTCATCCAGGTTCAGCTTGCGCGCGGCAAAATCAAAGCGCGCGCTTTGCGCTGCCCACGGATTGATCTCCTGGTCCAACGTAACGCTGGTATTTCCCGTTGCCATCTCTAGCCTCCATCGTCGCCGCTCGACCGGCTCCCTTGTTCGCCCCTCGGAATTCGGCCCCAGTCACTGCCCTGCGACCCCTGAATTGCCGATGCGTCTTTCAAGAATACAGTCGACCGCGCGATTCTCCTTCGCTTTCCTGCCAATGCTCTTTGGCCGCTGTGCGCCTTTACACATCCCCTGCAACAGTTTCGCGGCCTTCGCCCCGCGCACAGTGCCCAAACCTCAGTGAGTCTAGGCCACCTCCGCTATCCCGTCAAGCGGCTGCGACACACGCTTTTGCGGCCGTTCCAAATCGGCCATTCCCGCCTAATCGGCCCCGGCACGACGGCTGCCCGCAACCGGCACCGACGCCCCCTTTCACGGCGCACCACCAATTACACTTGGAAAATGAAAGCCCACGAGCGCCCCGCTCAGCCCAGCCGCAATGAATTCCTGAGCCTGGCCCGAACGCACACCCTTGTGCCCGTGTGCCGCACCTTGATGGCCGACCTCGAAACTCCGGTTTCGGCCTTCCTGCGTGCCGCATGGGCCGAGCGTGAGTGCTTTCTTCTCGAATCCGTTGAGGGCGGCGAGCAGGTGGGCCGCTACACCTTCATCGGCCTCACTCCGTTCAAGCGCATCGTCGCCCGCGGCCGCCAGATCGCCATCACCGAGGGCCGCAAAACCACCCACATTGAGGGCGACATCTTCGCCGTCCTCCGTGACGCGCTCAGCGGACACAAGCCCGCACGCATCGCCGGCTTTCCGCCATTCACGGCCGGCGCCGTCGGCTACCTCGCTTACGACGCGGTCCGCCAAATCGAGCACCTGCCCACGCTTGCGAAAGATGAACTGCGCGTCCCCGACGCCTGCCTGCTGTTTTTCGATGAAGTCCTCGCCTTCGATCACGTGCGCAAGGAGATCATGCTCGTGGTCACGGCAGACGTCTCAAAGGGCGCTGCTGCCGCCGCCTACGATCGCGCGCTCAAGCGTCTCGACCGGCTGCAGAAGCGCCTTGCACAGCCGCTACCAAATCTCAGCCCCAAAAAGCCTGCCCGTCCGTCGCCGCTCAAGGTCAAACACCGCATCACCAAAAATGCCTACATGGCCGCCGTCGAGCGCACCAAGGAATACATTCGCGCGGGCGACGCCTTTCAGGTCGTCATCTCGCAGCGCTTCGACGTTGACCCCGGCGTTGATAGCTTCCAGGTCTATCGCGCGTTGCGCACCGTCAATCCCAGCCCCTACATGTTTTTTCTGCGCTTCGATCCCGACGGCCCGCTCGGCGCGGTCACCCAGTCCCAACCGAGTCCCTCCTCCAAAAAGTCAAAAGGCTTGGAAAGCCTCCAGCTCGCGGGTTCGTCGCCGGAGCTTCTGGTCCGCGTCCACAAGGGCAAGGTTGAGTACCGCCCAATCGCCGGCTCGCGGCCGCGCGGCGGCACCGAAGCCAAAGACGACGCGCTGGCCGAAGAAATGTTGCAGGACGAAAAAGAACGCGCCGAGCACGTGATGCTCGTCGATCTGGGCCGCAACGATGTGGGCCGCGTCAGCAAATTCGGCACCGTCAAAGTCGACAAGCTCATGTTTGTCGAGCGCTACAGCCACATCATGCACATCGTCAGCACCATCGAGGGCAAGCTCCGCCCCGATCTCACGGCCGTCGACGCTCTCCGCGCTTGCTTCCCCGCCGGAACCCTCTCCGGCGCGCCCAAGGTCCGCGCCATGGAGATCATCGAAGAGCTCGAGCCCTCGCGCCGCGGCACCTATGGCGGCGCTGTTCTCTACGCCGACTTCTCCGGCAATCTCGACTCCTGCATCGCCATCCGCTCGCTGCTTTCTGTCGGCGGCAAAGGCTCCGTCCAGGCCGGCGCGGGCATCGTCGCCGATTCCGTACCCGCGCTCGAGCACCAGGAATCTCTCAACAAGGCGCAGGCCGTGCTCCGCGCCATCGAGCGCGCCCGCCAGATGTAAGCGGCCACCCCGCCTTTGCGACGCATCTCACTCAACATAGGCAGCCGCTGCGTGTTGGGGAGTGAGTAAAGTGCCACAAAAAGTAGCCCAGAGGACACCCGCATCAGGAGGCCCCGACGAGGCCGCCTCCGCGCCAACCGCACAAAAAGATCTCGCTCGCCCTTCTGCCGAAGAAATCTTCGAGCAGGTCGCAGCCAACGCACGCCAGGAATTGCAGCGGCCCTCCGTGGCGCTCGGTCTTTCTGGTTTCGGTGCCGGCGTTTTCATCGGCCTCTCCGCGCTCGGCACTGCCGTTACGCTCGCCGTTCTGGGAACTTCGCCGCCCATTCAGGTCATCGCGCGAATGTTTTATCCCGTTGGATTCATTGTCGTGATCCTCGGTCGTGCGCAACTCTTCACTGAGAACACTCTCTACCCCGTCGCTCTGGTGCTCGCTGAAAAGCGCGAGCTTTGGAACACGCTGCGGCTGTGGTGCGTCGTCCTTCCCTCAAACGTCGCCGGCGCGTTTGCTTTTGCCTTGCTGGCGAGTCACACCTCCGCATTCACCCCTGCGGTCGTCGGCGCTCTCAGCCAGTTGGGATCGAACGCCCTGGCGCACAGCGCTGCCCAAATATTCTGGTCCGGAGTCATGGCCGGCTGGATCATTGCCCTCGCCGCGTGGCTGGTTTCGGGGTCGCACTCCTATACCGGCTCGGTGATGGTCATCTGGATGCTCATGTTCCTGGTAGGCCTGGGCAACTTCGCCCACTGCGTTGCCAGCACCTGCGAAATCCTCGTCACGGTCCTGGTCCATGCAGCACCGTGGAGCGCTTTCCCAGCCTGGTTTTTTCCGGCTGTTTGCGGAAACATCTGCGGCGGCGTTGGCATGGTCACCATTCTGGAATATGGCCAGGTCATGCACATTGAAGGTATCGGCTCCGGCTCCAGGCCGAGGCGGCATCGCAAGGCCTGAGCCGAGTTCCAGGTTCCTCTTTTGGCGCTCTCTCAGCGCCTCTCTCTTCGCGCACTGAAATCTATGAGCGGCAAAGCGCGCGCCTGCGTCCTTCCAGAAAGACATTCACAGGAGGAGGACGCAATGGGGAAAGTGTGGAACTGGATCAGAAACGGTTTAGCGGTGGTGGGCTTGCTGGCGCTGGGATTCTGGCTAGGATCGGGCCGCACAGTAAAAGCTTCAGCGAGCGACGCCGGCATGGGCGTGCAGTTTCAACTCGCCGGAGTCAACGAAGCAAGCTCTCTGCTTGTCTATCAGCCTGAAACGCGCACCGTCTACGTTTACCAGGCCGCAACCACAGGAAATGCGAACGTGCAGTGCAGTTACAAATTTCAAATGACGCGCCCCGGCGAGGTGATTCGCCGCGTCCCCTGCCCGGTGCCGCAACTGAATCCATAATCAGTACTGAAGTTGATCCCATTCGTCGTGCCCGTAACGGCGCGCCGCCGCAAACGCGCCCTTCTGACGACTGGCTATTGGCTACTCGCTATTGGCTATTGGCTATTGGCTATTGGCTATTGGCCACTGGCTATTGCCTACTGGCTGCCTTATCCCTCTGCGCCAAAGATCCGTTTGAAGAACCGCCCTACCCTGCGGAAGAAACCCGGCTTCTTCTTCCCGCCGTTCGCTACAGGCGATGCAGGCCCCGCCGCCGGCGGCTGCGGGATCGCTACCGATTGCGGCGCGGGCTGGCTGCTCTTGTAAACCAGCGTTGTCGCGGCCCCGCCTGTACCCGCCGTTGTATTCGCCTCCGCTGCGGGCGGCGACTTCGGCGCCAGCCCTTCACTTTGCGCCAGCGGAAACTCGTTGGCCCCGGACTTCGGCGCCGGCGGGCAGCCGCACGGCTCCTTCTCCTGGTCCACGACCTTCTGCAGGCTGCCGTGCACAAACATCACGCGCTGACCCGGCTGCACGCGATAAAGACCGCCCTCAAAAACGCTGGTCACAACAACGTAGGGCGCATTCGCACCCGCATTGTCCACGCAGGTGTCGCCGCCATCACCCATGCGCACGCTCAAGTCCACCGCACTGGGCCCGCCGATCAGGATTCGAAAATACGGCGTCAGCAGCGTGTCGGCATTCTGCGCGCGCACGTTGCTGGCCGCAAAGCTCATCTCCACCGCGCCGCGATCAAGCGCCACCAGCAGCCCCGGCACTTCGCCCGCTGCAGCCCCGCTATCCGTCGCGAGCTTCACTGTGCTCGATGCGCAAACGTGCATCGTTCCGCGATACGGCAACGTCACCTGCGCTGTCGATTCGCCCGCGGTAATCGTTCCACTCCCAGTGATGTACGCGCGCCCGTTCCACGCCTGTATCGGCCCGGCAACTGCAAGCGCCGCTCCCGCGATCGATTTGTCGAGCGGCACGATAGCAACCGGCGGCGTGGCGAACGTTGGGCCTCCAGCCGGCAACAATGCCGCAGGCGTCGCAGACGTGTCTGTTGACGGTGTTGTCTGTGCCTGAGGCTGCGCCGGAGTTTGTACATTTGGCTGCGCAGGAGACGTTGGTTGTTGCGCCGGCTGCATCGGCGCAGACTGCGGAGTCGTTGTCGCTCCCGCAGCAGCCGGAGCTTGCGTTGCCGCACTCTGCGCGCGGCCCGCCAAAACAAACAGAAATCCTGCGCCCGCCGCCAAAATCCACAGCGCACCGCGCCGCGTGATCCTGCGGCGAGTCCAGCCTTTCAGCACTGCGCTCAACGTTACGTGATTCGCGTCGTGCATCGGCTACATGTCCAGAAAATTGCGGATCATCTGGTGTCCGCCCTCGGTCAGCACACTTTCGGGATGGAACTGCACGCCCTCTACCGGCAAACTGCGGTGGCGCACTCCCATAATCACCTTGCCCGATCCGTTCTGCTCCGGCGTTTCGGCCGTGATGGCGAGCTCGGCGGGCAGCGACTTCTCTTCCACAATCAGCGAGTGGTAGCGCGTACACGTCAGCGGCGTCGGCAGCCCCGTGAAAATTCCCTTCCCATCGTGCTTCACCGCGCTGGTTTTTCCATGCATCAGCGTGTGCGCCCGAACCACCTTGCCGCCAAAAGCTTCCCCGATCGCCTGGTGGCCCAGGCACACGCCCAAAATCGGCGCTTTCCCTGCCATATGCCGGATCAGCGGCACCAGTATGCCGGCCTCATGCGGCGTGCACGGGCCTGGCGACAGCAGAATCCGCTCCGGCTTCATTCGCTCCACCTCTTCCGGCGTCACCTCGTCGTTGCGGCGCACCACAACATCCGCGCCCAGCTCACCCAGATATTGCACCAGGTTATAGGTGAACGAATCGTAGTTGTCGAGAACGAAGACCATCGTGAGTTCCAGTGTAGCGCGTGCCCGCGCGCTTCCTGGCTCCGCCCCGCAGCCCGCGCCCAAACTTTCCTCTTGACACAAACGCCGGAACAGCGGAATATATGTCGTATACGACGTATCGTATGCGACGGAGTTACACACGATGACATTCAGCCCCCTTGACGGCATCCGCGATTGTTGGATCCTCCTCGCCATCTTCTGGCTTGCAGGCATGCTCTTCACCAAGCCGGTTCGGCGCGCGCAAACATCGGCGGCCCGCTCCGCCCACATCCTCATCGCGCTCGTCGGCGGCGTCTTGATGAGCGGCTACTTCTTCCGCGGCACTTGGTTCGATATGCCCATCCTGCCGCCTAACCGATCGATGCAGCTGGCCGGGTTTTTCATCACCGTTGCCGGCTGCCTCTTCGCCGCCGTGGCGCGTCTCACGCTCGGCGCCAACTGGAGCGGCCGGGCCACCGTGAAGGAAAACCACGAGCTGATTCGGACCGGACCATACGCCCTCGCTCGCCACCCGATCTATACAGGATTTTTGCTGGCTCTCGTTGGTTCGCTCATCGCAGTTCCCCGCTGGTGCGGAGTGGCCGGCTTCTTCGTGGTCATTGCTGCCCTCGTCTTGAAGATGACTCAGGAAGAGCGCCTGATGATGCAGACGTTTCCTCAGGCCTATCCTGAGTACCGCAAGCGCGTCAAAGCGATTATCCCGGGGATAATCTAGAAACAGGCCAAGCATGACTGCGAAGCATCATTCCGCCTCGCGAGCGCCACGCGGCATCGCCGCACAGGCTGAGCGCATCGACCGCGACCTGGCAGCCATTCGCCAGGCCATTCGCAAGCCCGCGGATGCGCAGTTCGCGCAGGCCGGCCTCACCGTCCCTCAGCAGGCGCTCATGCGCGCTCTCATCGTTTCCAACGGCCTCAGCCTCAAGGAACTCAGCCGGCACCTCAGTCTCGCTCACTCCACCGTCAGTGGCATCGTCGACCGCCTTGAGAAACGCGGGCTCCTGGTGCGTCAGGCTGACAACAGCGATGGCCGCATCACGCGCATTCACCCAGCGCAGGCGGTCACCGAATTCCTTCGCACGCAGCTCCCTGCCCTCGCGCAGGGCCCGCTGCAGGCAGCTCTCAAGCGTGCACGGCCCAGCGAGCGCGATGCCATCGAATCCTCTCTTCGCCGCCTCCGCGAACTGCTTGGCGAATCCTAGCCTCCCGCTTGCGCCCGCTCCCGCGCATCTGCAACACTGGCCAAGGTCGGACATCATGGTTCTTCATTTCCTCATTCAAGGCCGCGTCCAGGGAGTAGGCTTCCGCTGGTTCGTGCACCGCGAAGCCAGCGAGCTTGACCTGCGCGGCTGGGTGCGCAACACCGAAGATGGCGCTGTAGAAGTGGTCGCAGCCGGCGAGCCAATTGATCTCGACGAGCTGCGCTCCAGTCTCCGTCGCGGCCCGCGTGGCGCTCGCGTCGACCGCATCCTCGAGCACACACTCGCCGACAGCGAAGCCGCCGATCTCTCTTCCTTCAAAATCGACGGCGCCTGGTGACACGCTCCGCGCAGTGAACAGAGGCAGCGGCCAGGGATCAGAAATCAGAAAAACGAGCGCACCAAGCTCGTCAACGCCTGTCCCTCGCGATTCGGTCACCGGCACGCTCGACGGCGATAAACTGGATGCTGTCACAACCACTGACAACTGATCACTAACCACTGATCGCAAACCACTCACCACTGAATCACTGGAGCCACGCACTGCCATGCCGGAAAAACCCAAACCCGTCAACGTCGAAGACCTGAAGAAACTTGTCCGCACCGTGCCCGACTTTCCCAAGCCCGGGATTCTGTTTTACGACATCACCACGCTGCTCAAAGACAAGACGGGATTCGCGCAACTGATTGACGCCATGGCCGCGCATTACATCGGCCGCAACATCGATCTGATTCTCGGCATCGAAGCGCGCGGCTTCATCTTCGGTCCCGCGCTGGCCTATCGCCTGAATGCAGGTTTTGTGCCTGTCCGAAAACCAAGAAAATTACCCGCCCCCGTCGCGCGCGTCACCTACGACCTCGAATACGGCACCGACACGCTTGAGATTCACATGGACGCCATCGCTCCCGGCCAGAGCGTCGTGCTTGTCGACGATCTGCTCGCCACGGGCGGCACCATGGAAGCCACCATCAAGCTCGTCAAGCAACTCGGCGGCGTCATCGCCGGCCTCGGCTTCGCAGTCGAGCTCGACTTTCTCAAGGGCCGCGACCGCTTCACTGAGTACGACGTCTTCAGCCTGCTGCACTACGACGAATAAAAAATCCGCACTCGCCAAGCGCCCCCACCATTTTTATGCGGAGGTGTGCCGCTTTCCAGTGCTATTCTGGTTCCCCAAATTCACCCCGGAGGTAACACATCATGAAAGTTCGTCTTGCAATCAGGATTGCCTTGTGTATTCTCGTCGCGGGTCCTCTCCTTTCCGCGAAAACAGCAGCCGCGCAAATGCCCAGCGGAGTCAATCCACCGCCGAAGTACATTTATCTGAGCAACATTGCGATTAAGCCAAATATGTCCGGCTCCTTCATCGCAAACGAAAGCTCTGAGGCGCAGGCTGAGCGCGCAGCGAAGGCGCCCATTAACTATTTCGGCATGATCAGCATCACGGGTTCTCCCCACGCGCTGTTTTTCGCGGGCTTCGACTCCTTTGCCGATATGCAAAAAGAACACGATCAGGGCATGGCCGACGCCAAGCTGCAGGATGCTCTCAAGTCAGCCGACGCTGCCGAAGCTCCCGCCTTGAGTCAAACGTACGGCAGTATCTATAAATATCGCGATGACTTGAGCTTGAATCCCGCTGTCGATATCTCGCAGATGCGCTTCTTTGACATCACACTCTTTCATGTTCGCTACGGCCACTATGAGGATTGGGAGCATCTGGTGAAGGTTTATGCCAAGGCCTACTCGTCCATCCCGAATGCGCACTGGGCCATGTTCGAAAAACTCTATGGCGAAGACAGCGACAGAACCTTCATCCTGGTGACACCTCTCAAGGCTCTCTCGGAAGAAGACCAGGCAATGATGGACGACGACAATCTGCCCAAGTCTGTGGGTGCGGATCAAATGCAATTGATGCGCGCTCTCGGCTCGCAGACGGTCGAGTCATCTGAGTCGGACCTGTTTGCGATTGTTCCCGAGATTAGCTATGTGCCGGATGCATGGCTAACAGCTTCGCCCGACTTCTGGGGCAAGAAGTAAGTACAGCGAAAGTCAGCGCGATTAGAAGGCCCATTTCGTAAACGAATGGGCCTTCTTCCTTGAGTTCTGGCTCGGCAACGCGCGCTGCGCGCAATGCTGCGGCAACCATCGTCGCACCATCAAAACGCATCTTTGGGATCGTGTACGTCCGCTCCAGCACGTTCGCCCTTGGCAGACGCAACGGGCTCAGCGGGTTCGTCCTGAAACATCTGCGGGTCCGCGAACCGATAGCCCACATAAACGTCCGTCAACAGATAAACCGGATTCGAGGGATCGTCCTCAATCTTCTTGCGCAGCTGCCGCATAAATGTCCGCAAATACTCCACCTCTTCGCGGCTCTCTGCGCCCCAGACAGCCGTCAGCAATTTGGCGTAGGTCACCACCCGGCCCGCCCGGCTCATCAGGCAATAAAGAATGTCGAACTCCTTCCGCGTCAGCTTCACTTGAGCGCCGCGCTTGGTCACCAGCCGCTTGGTCGGCTCCAGCCGAATTTCTCCAATCTCCATCGGCGCATCCTGCGGCCGCGCCGGAGCGCGCACGCGCCGCACCGCCGATCGAATCCGCGCGATCAGCTCGCGCGTGCTGAACGGCTTGGTCACATAATCGTCAGCTCCCAGCTCCAGTGCTTCCACTTTGTCTTCCTCGTCGTCACGGACCGTCAGCATCAGCACCGGCAGCCGCGGCGCCAGGCTGCGAATCCGCTTCAGGGTCTCAATGCCCCCAATGCCGGGCATGTTGATGTCGAGCAGCACCGCATCGTAGGGAGCCAGCCGCAGCGCCTGCAGCGCCTCTTCCCCGCGCGACGCCTCGGCCACTTGGAACCCCAGCTCTACCAGCGGCGGGCGCAGCGCGCGCCGAATTGCCGGCTCATCGTCAACCACAAGAATGCGGATCGCAGGCTGCATCATCACATGCTCTCTCTCTCTATTGTCAGCGGAATCGCGGCATAAAACGTGGTGCCTTCCTCTTCATCGCTGGTCACCCAAACATAGCCCCCATGAATCTGCGCGGCCCGCCTCGCCACTGACAGCCCGATTCCCGTACCCGGCGCACGGTCCGCATAGGTCGACGAGCGATAGTACCGGTCGAAAATCCGTTCCCGGTCCGCCACCGGAATCACCGGCCCGAAACTGTGCACGGAAAAAATCGCTTCCTGCCCCGCCACCAGCGCGCGGATCGTGATCGTGCTGCCGAAGTTCGAGTATTTGCATGCGTTGTCAATGTACTGGGTCAACAGCATGGTCATCAACTGTTGATCGCAGCCCAGCTCCAGGTTCTCGTCCGCGATTTCAATCGCGACTTTCATGCTCGCCAGGCGGTCCTTGAGCGTGGCCACTACTTCTTCAATCAGCGTGCCCACGCTCACCTGCGTCACATGAATCGCAACTTCGCCCGCATCGAGCCGCGCCGTCGTAAGCAGCCGGTTCGTCAGCTCGCCCAGCAGGCTCGTCTGCTCATCGATCAATCCCACCAGATCCGCCTGCCCCGCGCTCAGCTTGCCCATCTCCGCCAGCCCTGTCGACGCTGCGCGGATTGCCGTCAGCGGAGTTTTATACGCATGTGCAAGGCTGTCCAGCACCGTGGCGCGCAATTGTTCGGTCCGTCGCTCGGTCTCAATGCGGCTTTCATTGGCGAACGCCCGATAGCGATCGAAGGTGATCGCAATCAGCGATGCAATCGCGTTGTTGGTCAGCGGGCTGGTTTCGCCGCGCACCACCAGGCTACCCACCGGCACGCTTCCCAGCCGCACAACGCGCCGCCCAATTCCGCTCTCGGGATCGTCGTCTGATGTTTCAAAGTAGTAGACGTTCTGCGCCATCTCCTGCGGGTCCACGCTCCAGAATCCCGCCGTGTACACGTCATGCAGATCGGCATCGAACACCGCCACTGCTTCCAGGTTGAAGATTTCATGCACCAGCTCGGCCAGTTGCGGGCCCGGCTCCGCATGCAGATCCATCTGTAGAGTTCGTCGCGTGAACTCGTAGAGGTCTTCCATCTGCCCGCCGCGCGACTCCGCCTCGCGAGCGTGCTCGGTCACGCGCGACGATAGCCGTGTGACTACGAGTGCAACGCCTACAAACGCCATCAGCGTAAAAGAGTTTGCCGGGTTGGTGGCCATCGACAGTTCCGATTGCCGCGCTGAAGACCAGCTCTGCGCAATCACCGCGGAAAACGAAACGATCAGCGCCTGCCAAAATCCGCTCAGCAACGCGGTGGCAACCACGATCAGCAGATAAAGCAGCGCGGCCACCGGAAGCAACCAGCTGGAAAAATGCGTAAGCGCCGCCACCATAATCACGCCCAGCACGCCTAGGGCGCACTCCAGCGTAAACAGCAGGACGCGCAGTCCCGAGCCGCTGGGACGGCCGAACCACATCACCTGCTTGGTTGGGTAGCTCTGGGACAACAGACCACTCACTTTCCGCTCGCGATATTCGGCTTCTGGCAGCGTGCGCGACCGTGAATCGCGACCGTGAACATCGACAGCTCACCTGCGCCTCGTCATGCTGCCACTTAAAGATCGATCCAAATGATGCGCAGAACCGCCCGCGGCGCGGGCTCACTTGCGAGGGATATCAAATTTTATCAGGTCTCTTCGCCTCGTCTTCACTGGGCTCGTGGCGAACCGCCGCCCCCTTCCAACCTCGATCTCTGAGAAAACAAACGGCCGAAACCACTCGCTCCCATTGCCCATGGAATCTTTTTTTCTTCTTCATAGCTTCTTTATGCTTCGTTTGCGTTACTAGTGATAGCTCATTGGGGCCAATTTACGGCGCCTGGTTCCACAACGCGATTGTCGGCGATGAGCGCCGGCGATCCAAACCTCAGTTGTGCGCATGGCAACGCCTGTTTTCGCGCCGCTCACGGCGCAAAGGGAGTCGTGTCGGCGCGCGCCTTGAGCCTCTCGTCGCATTTTCCCATTTCGCAAAAATTCTCTTTGGAGGTATGGTGTCGATGCAATCGAACACAAGCAGAATCCTTCGGTCCATGATTCTTCGAACAGGCGCCGGAGCCGCGCTGGCGATCGCCCTCACCGCTACAGCTCAGGATCCAGCACCTGCTGCTGCACCCGCACAAGCCCCGGCCCCGGCGCCTGCGGCCGCTCCTGCTGCTCCCACGTGGAGCGTGGGCCCGATGGATCTGAGCGGATTCATTGACGGCTACTATAGCTTCAATTTCAACCGTCCGAACACCACGGACGACTACGATCAGCTCAACCAGCTTTACAACTTCAACGACAAGACCGATCAATTCGAGTTGAGCGCGGCCAAGCTGACGCTGAACCATAGTCCCGATCCGATCGGCGCTCGCGTTGACTTTATTTACGGCCGCACCAACGACCTGATCAACAATTCCACGGCAAACACCACGACAACGACCTTTGTCGCCTCCCAGCTCCCATACCTTGAGCAAGCGTTTCTCAGCATCGCGCCACCTAAGGCCAAAGGTTTCGAACTGGACTTCGGCAAATGGGTCACTTCGGCCGGCGCCGAAGTCATCGAGGCCAAGGACAACTGGAACTACTCGCGCTCGCTGCTCTTTGTGAACGCAATACCCTATTGGCACTTCGGCGCTCGCACCTCGATGCCCCTCTCGAAGACCGAGACTGTCGGCTTCCAGCTCTACAACGGATGGAATAACGTGTCGAAGTCGAATGGCGGCGTATCCGGCGCGTTTACCAGCGCGCTCGTGAAGCCGAAGTACGCCTGGTACTTCAACTACCTGATCGGCCCGGAGAACGCCAACACGACAAGCGGGCTACGCAATCTGTTCGACTCAACGCTGCTGATTACGCCTCCGGGAAAGGTCAACGCGTACATCAACTTTGACTACGGCATGAATCGGGACGCCCTCGCAGCGCAAGACGACACCCTGCTCCATGACTGGTGGGGCGTCGCTGGCGCAGCGCACATCCAGGCGAGCGCCAAGAGTGCTATCGCCCTGCGCGGTGAGTACTTCGACGACCCCGATGGCTTTCAGACCGGCACGCAGCAGCACCTTGCCGAGGGCACCTTCACCTACGAGTACAAGTGGGTTGAAGGCGCGCTCATGCGGGTTGAATATCGCTGCGATGCTTCCAACGTGAACTTCTTCAACAAGCTCGCCAACCAATCGAGCAGCCTGCAGCAGACGGTTACCGTGGCCTTCATCGCCTTCTTCGGGCCACATCGTTAGAAAACTTCGTTTCCTCATGCCGTCCTCATGAGACTTTATTTCGTCCTCATGGGACGCTGGATAAACTCGCACTACTGAAAGAGAAACCGGAGCCTGCCTGAGGCCTGACCAGGCGGCAGGCAGGCTCCGGGACAAACAGCGCCGTCGTTGGTTTCTTCTCCCTCCTTGAAGAGCGCGCCGCACGAATTGCATTCAGAAATTCCCGGAGACAAACACCGGGAGCCGCGAAACGAAACTCAATTCTCAGGAGAATGCTCATGGCAGATCAGAAAGCACCTCAGATGCAGGCCACGCTGGGCCTAACCCAGCTGACCGCAAATGCAATGGCGCTCATCGCCCCCGGCGCCTTCCTATGGCTCACGTTCTACATCCAAGCGACAACGGGTGTTGCGGGTCAGCCATCCACCGCTCCATCCATGTGGCTCGGCATCTTCATCTCCCTGTTGCTCTGTCTGGCTACTGCCGTTTCCTATGCCGAGATCTCCAAGCTCTATCCCGGCACCGGCTCCAGCTACTACTACGCCGAGCAGGCCATGCTCTCCAAAGACGCTGCCTTCAAATACGCCCGCGTCGCCAAGTTCATTGTCGGCTGGGGCTCCCACCTCTACTACTGGGTCTATCCCGGCGTCATGGTTGCCGTCACCGGCGTCTTCGTGGGATACGTCGTCGGCTTCCTTTATCCAACCTTTATGAGCGGCTCCAACCCAGGACTGCTCTTCATGGCGATCGTCGCAGTGATCTTCTCGTTCTTCGTCGCTTGGATCGCCTCCAAGGGCGCAGGCGCCTCCTCGGCGGTCAACATCGCCATGAACGTGATTCAGATCTCTGCTTTGATCGTCTTCAGTGTTCTGGCCATCGGCTATCGCGCCAACCACCCGGAAGGCACTCCGGCCTTCCAGTACGATACCCAGACGCAGCAGACATTCACCTATCAGTTCGCTACTGCCAAAGACGGCTCCATCATGCGTGACTCCAGCGGTGCTCCATTGCCGCTCCTGGACTCAGCCGGTAAGCCTGTCCCATTCACGATCAGCTATCAGTCCACTGACTCCAGCGGCAATTTTCTTGCCCATCCCAACGCCGCATCGGTGGTTGGCGTCCACAAATGGAGCTGGGTCTTTATCCAATCCACGGTTGCCATTCTCATTCTCGTCGGTTTCGAGTCGGTAACCTCGATGGGAGGCGAGGCAAAAAATCCCACAAAGCATATTCCCATCGCCGTCATTGCATCGCTGCTCATTCAAGGTTTGTTCTGTTATCTGTTTGAGTATTTCTGCGCCAATTACTTCCTCAATTCGGGGTATACGATGCAAAGCGCGGCTTCGTCTGCTGCGCCCATCGGCGACATGATGATCATCGTCGGCGATCAGCTGCTCGGCCAGGGCCACGGCAGGTACTTCATGCTGGCCGAGGCCGTCACGGTCTTCTTCGCCCTCATCGGCACCACGCTGGCCTGCATGAACACCGGCGCTCGCGTCACTTACGCCATGGGCAAGGACGAGGAAGTTCCTGAGCACTTTGGCCTGCTGCACGCTGAGTCCCTCTCGCCGCGTAAGTCCATCTGGACCCTGGCTTGGATCTCCGCGGTCATCGGCGTCATCGCCATCTCGCTCATGTTCGGCGATGCCGGCGCGCCCAGCGATGCCACCATCGCAGCTCTTCCTCACGGCATCTTCTCCAGCTGGGGCTATCTGCCTCACGACACCCTGGCCAAGCTTCCCAACTCGCTGCTGGCCCTCACGCTCACCTCCAACTTCGGCACCTTCATCCTCTACGGACTGAGCTGCTTCCTGTGCATCGTGGCCTATCACAAACGCCCCGACCACAAGCTTCTTCGCCACACGCTCATTCCCGCATTTGGCCTCATCGCCAACCTCACTTGCATGGCCTTTTACGTGGCCGGCCCGTTTTTCAACCTCGGCACAAAGATGGAACCCCTCACGGCGCTGGGAATCTCCGCTATTTGGGGCATCTATGGCGCCATCTACTTCCTGCGATCTTCCAAGGCCAAAGGAAAATCGGTTCTGCTCACAACCAAAGAAATCGCGTAACCCTCAACTCAACCTCGCAAAAAATCAGGGTGGATTCTCTCCCCGGTCCTGTTCCATCGGGCCGGGGAGGGAGAACCACCCATCGTTGTTTTTCTCGGCTCTCAACTGGTACCTATTAAAGAAAGCTATTTCCCTTGCATCCCCGGCGCGGGATGCCATCAAGCGGCGGCGCATATGTTGGACGTTCAGTTCGGCCAGGCTAGCGACTTCGGCAAAGTCCGCACCAACAACGAAGACGCCATGGGTTCCTTCATTCCCTCTTCGCGCCAGCAGGCACGCTCCCACGGCTATCTTTTCGTCGTCGCCGACGGCGTGGGCGGCATGGATCTCGGCGAAGTCGCATCCTCCACAGCCGTCTCCGTGATCACCGAGCAGTTCGCCAAAGCGCAATCGGGATCGATGCTCATCAGCCTCCTCCCCAGGCTCATTCAAAACGCCAACACCGCAGTGCACGATCGTCGGCTTGAGCCCGCATACCGCGGCAAGAATATGGCCACCACCCTTGTCGCCTGCGCCCTACGCTACGACCAGGCCGTCGTTTCTCACGTGGGCGATTCCCGCTGCTACCTGGTACGCAACGGCCAGGCGCGCCAGGTCACGCAAGACCACACCTGGGTCAACGAACAGCGCAAAATGGGCCTCATCTCTGCCGGCGAAATTTCCGCCTCCGATTCACGCCACGTACTCATCCGCTCCGTGGGACCGGAAATGTTTGTCTCGCCCGACACCACCGCTATCAGCCTGCTGGCGGGCGACGTGCTCGTGCTGTGCACGGATGGCCTGCACGACGAAACCGATGAAGCAACCATTGCCAAAATCGTCTCACAGAAAAAAAGCGCCGACGAACTGGCCCGCGAGCTTGTCGCTCATGCCGTCGAAACCGACGGCGGCGATAACACCACCGCGCAAGTTATCCGCGTCCGCTCCGTCGAACAAGTCGGCATGTATCGCGGCCGCCCCTACCGCCTGCCCGCGTGATCAGGCAGAGGGCACGCAGTCGCACTTGTAGCGCCGGCGTCCTCGCCGTCTGTCGTTTAGCCTGCCTGAGCGGAGTCGAAGCGTCCTCGCCCGCACACCTGCTCCGCATAAGCAAGACAGTGTCATCCTGAGGCCGCGGAGCGGCCGAAGGATCTGCGGTTGCTTCTCTATTGGCTATTGGCTACCGGCTACTGGCTACTGGCGTTCCCTGCCTTTAGGAACTCCTTACTTTTTGTCGCGCCCCAACCGGTACAGTAGAAACAGCCCTTCTTGGAGCCCGCGCCGTAATGAGCTTTTTCGACGTCCTGGAACCCGGCACCGACCTCGATTCCTATCGCATCGACGCACCCGTTGCCAAAAGCGGCATGGCCACCATCTTTCGCGCCACCGACACGCGCGACGGCCGCACCGTCGCCCTCAAGATTCCCCACCCCGACATGGAAGCCGATCCCATCCTCTTCGATCGCTTCAAGCGCGAAGCCTCCATCGGCGAGCGCCTCAACCATCCTAACGTCATGCGCGTCTTCGCCGACGATCGCCGTTCCCGCATGTACATGGTCATGGAGTGGTGCAACGGCCGTCTTCTGCGCGACATCCTCAATGAAGGCCGCATGCCCCAGGATCGCGCCATCCGCATCGCCATTGAAGTCCTTAAGGCCCTCGACTACATCCACTCCAACGGCGTCGTCCATCGCGACCTCAAGCCGGAAAACATCATGGTCGACGACGACGACCACATCAAGCTCATCGACTTCGGCATCGCCGGCGACACCGCTGCGCGCCGCCTCACATACGCCAACTTCACCACCATGTTGGGCACGCCCGACTACATTGCGCCCGAGCAGGTCAAAGGCAAGCGCGGCGATGGCCGCACAGACATCTACTCCATGGGCGTCATCCTCTATGAGATGCTCACCGGCAAGGTCCCCTTCACTGGCCCCACTCCCATGGCCGCGATGAACGACCGCCTCCTGAACCACCCCATGCCGCCGCGCGTCGCCGATCCCTCCGTCTCGCCCCAGTTGCAGGAGATCCTTTACCGCGCCCTCGAGCGCGATCCCAAAAACCGCTACGCGTCCGCGCAGGAATTCATCCACGACCTCGAGCACCCTGACCAGGTAGGCATCGAGGAGCGCGACGAGCTCCTCCACTGGCAGAAACGCAAATCCCAGCTCTCCCGTAAGATCCTCTATTACTCCGGCTTGGCGCTCATTCCCGTGGCCATCCTCCTCATCATGGTGCTCATCTCGCGCGCCCACTAGCCACGCTTCACGATCCACGACTCAGGTCCCACGAGCTTCTACGTTTTCCACACCCCTCCTCCGCAAGCTTCCCGTAGTTTCTTTATCCTGTTTGCGTCGGGATTTCACCAATCCAACCTAATCCTGCGCCTGCACGAAAGGAGTTCCATGTCTACCGAGTACCGGAATTTTCTCGCCCTGCCCTACGATGAGCTCGAGGCCCTCAACCTCGAAGCCAAGAGCGATCGCATCAAGCGCGTCTCCGCCGACCAGGTCCGCGAAAAGCGCCTGAAGTATCTCACCGACGAGAAACGCATCAAGGCCGTCACCGTTCTGTTCTCCGATCTCGAGGGCCGCCTCCACCTGCTCGATTACGACAAGAAATTCCTGCTCGGCTCCTATGAGAACCTCACCTTCGACGGCTCGTCCATTCGCGGCTTCACCGCGCAAAAAGAGAGCGACCTGCGCCTCGGCATCGACTGGGGCGCCTTCTACTGGGTGCCCGCCGATGTCTTCGGCAACGGCAAGGTGCTGGTCTTCGGCAACGTCATCGATAAAGATGGCACTCCCTACGCGGGCGACATGCGCGGCGTGCTCAAGAACTACGCCGACAAGCTTTTCAAGGACAAGAACTACACGCTGAACGCCTCGGCCGAAATCGAAGGCTTCCTCTTCGCCACCAAGGATGCCGAGCAGCGCTACCACGAAACCGGCAAGTTCGAATTCATCAACAACGGCGGCTACTACCACGTCATGCCGCTCGATCCGCTGCGCCAGTTCATTGACACCGCAGCCGAAGTGCAGCGCGCCATGGGCTTCCAGAATGAGAAGGACCACCCCGAAGTCGCGCCCAGCCAGTTCGAAATCAACTTCAGCTACGCCGAAGTCGTAGCAGCCGCCGACCAGATCCAGCTCTACAAGCTACTCTGCCGCCAGATCGCCAACAACATGGGCTACTGCGCCAGCTTCCTGCCCAAGCCCGTCGTCGGCGTAAACGGCAGCGGCATGCACACCAACGTCTCCGTCTCCAAGGGCAAAACCAATCTCTTCTGGGACGAGAAGGGCGAGGAGCAGCTCTCCAAGTTCGGCTGGGACTTCCTCGATCGCATCCTCACCCATGCGCTCGATCTGTGCCTCATCTTCAACTCCAGCGTCAACGCCTATCGCCGTCTCGATCCGCACTTCGAGGCGCCCAACCAGATTCGCGCATCGGCGGTCGATCGCGGAGCCATGGTCCGCGTGCCCATCGGCAACCATCGCTCCATGCGTACTGAGGTCCGCGCCGTCGCTCCCGATGCGAATCCTTATCTCTCGCTTTACGGCATCTTCAAGACCGGCATCGACGGCGACATCTCCAAGGCCAAGGACCTGCGCGCCGGTGGCCGCTATCTGCCCGATAACATCCAGAAGGCGATCGACGACTTCAAATCGTCAAAGTGGATCGCGCAGATTCTCGGCGCCGACGTGCAGAGCCGCTATGTTGAATTGAAGCAGGCGGTCGCCAACCGCTCTCCGCGCGAGCTGGGATCGATCGTCAAAGGCTCCGAAGTCCAGTTCCACCACGCAGTCTACAACCAGTCGCTCTGGAACCTGTTCTAGCCGGCACTACAAAAGTGTAGCGCCGGTCTCCAGACCGGATGTCGTGCGGGCGTCCTCGCCCGCACCGGATCGCTCACTCCCTCGGTGCACAATGATCCGGTGACGTTGGACAGTCCTATTGATCTGTCGGCAGGTCTCCTCAAAGTGGGCTGGCGCGGACTGTTCACGGCCGCACGTTCGCGCGGGTCTACTGCTTCGTGTATTGGCAGTTGTTTGTGGCGTTAGTCATGTGGGTTGAATCCGCAACTGTCCACGTGTTTCCAGCGCCTCCGGCGAGATCGGTTGTGATGACGGTATGCGCATCGACGATGTTGTACTTCGTCGCGAAAGTGATCGGCTTAGGATTACGCTCGGGGCCGCCGGTGTAGGGCATCGTCATGGTCTCCGTCTGCGCGGTGAAGACGATGGGGCTCGCGCAGGCGCTGTCCGTTGCGGTCCAGCTGCCGAGCAGCGGATTCGACGAGCCGCTTGCGTGGCAGCCGGCAGCGAAGAGGACGAGGAAGATGGGGAAATAGAAACGACGCGTCATGGTACTGACCTCGGGGTAGATGTCTGCTGTCCCAAACAACACTCCGCCCGTGTTGAAGGAGGGTTTAATCGTAGCACGGGAAATCCGAGTTCTTGTTGCAGTTTGGCTCTTTCCCGCTCTCAGCGCGACAATCTGCGCACCGAACCTCCGCGCCCCACCCCTGCCTCTCTAAAACCACCGTGTCATCCCGAGGAGCCGCAGGCGACGAGGGATCTGCGCTTGCCTTTCGCGCCCGACCCGCCCACTACATCCACTTTCCCGCACTCCCGTCCACCGACTACGCGCTCCGCAAGGAGCGCCCGAGAATAGCCCAGGACAAGCCCACCCCGGCGGGCGCAGTCCTGCGAACAGCCCCCGCAAAAACCCCCGCCCCGTAGGGCCGGCCGACCCGCCGCCCCCACCGCAAACTTTCCCACCCGAGAGCTTGTCAAGCCCCCTCCCCCCAAAATAAATCCGCGCGCCGCCGTAAATCCCTGATTCCATGACACCTACGTCCCTACGTCCCTGCACCTCAAGTTTGCCGGTTATTTTGCCCTAAAGGCGCATACTCAACGTATGAGTGCATCGGTAAGCAAAAACTGCAGTCGCCTTCGCGCAAACCCGCATCGATTCGCCGGCGCTGCAATTTTTTTCAAAACTGCCCAATATTCGGTGCAATTTCGGAGGTTTCCCAATCATCGTTCAATAGAATCAATAATTTACCTATATACTTATCGGTAAATCCCCCTATATACCATTCAATAATTTTCTGTGTACTTATCGGTAAACTCCGCGACGTCATTCATCATCCGTCGTCCACGATCCGCTCTACGGCACGATCGCCGTCTTGATCTCCGACGACCGATTCATCAGCTTCTCGAATACCCGATTTAATTCGTAGAGATGCGCGCGCCCCGTGATGAACGCCCCCGCCTGGAAGCGTCCGCTTGCGATCAGCTGCAGAGCCTTGCGGCAAATCGCGGGCGTGTGATGGAACGTCGCCCGCAGCGTGATGTCGCTATAGTGAATGCGGTTGGTGTCGAGCGTGACGTGCGTATTCGCCGCGCAGCCTCCGAAGAAGTTCACCGTCCCGCCCTTGCGCACCAGCTCCACAGCCTCCTGCCATGTCTCCGGCGTGCCCACAGCTTCAATGGCAATGTCGACCCCGCGATCATTCGGCGTCAGCGCGCGCGTTTCGCGGATCGCCTTGCGCACCGTCGCCGCCTGTACCACGTGCGTCGCGCCCAGTTGCCGCGCCGCGTCAACCTGCCCGTCGTGCTTCACGATCGCGATGGTTTCAAATCCCGCCAGTGCCGCCACGTGCAGAATCATCAGGCCCAGCGGCCCTCCGCCGATGATCGCCACAACATCGCCCTTGCGCGGATGCGAGTCCTCGAACCCGTGCACCGCACATGCCAGCGGCTCAGTCAGCGCTGCATGCTCCAGCGCAACACCTTCCGGAATCACCAGCGTGTTCTTCGCTACGATGCGCTCGGGAATCTTGATGAACTCGGCATAAGCGCCGTTGTTGAAGATCAGGTCGTCGCACAGATTCTCCTGCCCGCGCAGGCAAAAGAAACACTCGCCGCACGGCGCGGAGTTCAGCGCAACCACGCGATCGCCAGGCTTGAAATCGGTGACGCCTTCGCCCGCCTCAACCACTGTCCCCGCAAGCTCGTGACCGAACAACGCGGGAGGAACGATCATGCGCGCGTGATAGCCGCGCCGAAAAACTTTGAGATCGGTACCGCAGGTCAGCGCCGCGCCCACGCGAACCACAAGCTCGCCCGTTGCGGCTTTGGGAATGGGAACTTGCTCGATGCGTACGTCTTCGCGGCCGTGCAGAATGGCGGCGCGCATCGTAACGCGCCCAGGCAGCAGCGCATTCTCCGCAAGCTTGCGGCCGTGCGTAACGACCGTTGAAACTTTCTTGCGGCCCTCAACAACAACCGCCTCGACCGTATCGAGACTGGCCTCAACGACGGTCTCCACAGTATCCAGGCCGCCTTCGACGACGTCTTCAACCCTCTTGCGGCCCCCTTCAACAACGTTCTTGACGGTCTTTCGGCCACGGAGGATCGCGTCTTTCACCGTGCTGGCCATCAGCGCCTCGATTTCTCTTACTCTGCCCCAGCCCCCGGCACAGGCTCCATCATAATCTTCATCGAGCCTGGCCGGGGGTGCGAGGCGATTTCAATGGCCGCAGTCGCTTCTTCGAAAGGAAAGCGGTGCGAAATCAGTTGCGTCAAATCGAATCCGTTTCGATAGCCGTCGAACACCAGGCTCGTCACCTCATCGAGAATCGGGAATGACGATGAGTACGATCCCAGCAACGTCTTCTCATCCACACACACCGCCGCGGGATCGAACGTCGCTTCGCCGTGCTGCGTCTGCGCGAACAACATCACCTTGCCTCCGGGACGAACCGCGTCCATCGCGGTCTTGATGAGCGCGTTGCCGCCCACCGCGACGATCACCGCATCGGCGCCGCGGCCGTCAGTCTCGGCAAACACGCGCTCCACCACATTCTCCGTGCCCGCATGAATCGGATTCGTGAGCCCGTAACGCGCTGCAATTGCGTGGCGCTCCTGAAACAAATCGGACGTGAGCACGCGCGCGCCGGTTCGCTTCGAAAGCGCAGCGTGCATCAGCCCAATCGGTCCCTGGCCGATCACAAGCACTGTGTCGTCGGACTTCAGGTTCAGCAGCTTCACGCCTTTAAGCACGGTATTCACCGGCTCAACAAATGCAGCCTGCTCAAACGGCACATCGTCCGGGATGCGCACCACGCCGCCATAGTTCACGACGAAATCCATTACGCGGACGTACTCCGCAAAGCCGCCGCCTGAAGGCTCAAAGCCCGCCGTCGCGCCGGTCTTCTTGTAGAGCGGGCACTGCGCCGGCGTGTTCTTCCGGCAGTAGTAGCACTCGCCGCACGGCACATGATGAAAGCTCATCACGCGATCGCCGACGGCAAACTTCGTCACGCCGTCGCCGACTGCAGCCACCACACCCGCCATCTCGTGGCCGAAGATGCGCGGCGCGGAGTGCGAGCCCATATGAATCTTCTTCAGGTCCGTCCCGCAAACGCCGCAGGTCGCGATCTTGATCAGCAGTTCGCCGGGACCGATGCGCGGAACCGGGACCGTCTCCAGGCGCATGTCGTTGATGCCGCGATAAACGACGGCCCGCATGGTCGCCGGGATCCGATCGTCAATCCGCAGTCTGGTAGTAGAGATTTGGGTAGCCATCCTATTCTTCGTCGTGACCTCATTCATCGGAGAATCGCTCGTCGAGAAACTCGAGCAACGACTCCGCGATCGATTGGGAAGCCTTTTTACTATTTTCGCCCATCCGGATGAGCGAAGGCCAGTACCACGGCCGGAACAAAGAATATAGCGCAAATGTCGGTAGCTCGAACTGCCCGCTCGGCGAGAGAAACCGGTTGAAGTCAGGAAGGTGATCGGTGAGCGCATCGCTGACGCCTTTGATGCAATAGAACGGGATTCCGCGCATCGCCGCGAGCCGCGCAACAGCCGCAGCCTCCATATCCACCAGCGCGGCTTTGTAGGCCGACGCCAGGCGTCGCTTCTCCGCTTCATCAGCCACAACCGGACTCGTCACGAGCCAATTCTTTCCCGCGCCCGCATCGCAGTTGAAGCGCTCGCCGGTGCGAACGTCAAACACTCCGGCGACATTGTGAGCCGTGCCGGGCAGAATCTCGCCGCGCAGCGCTCCTGCCCAGCCGATGGAAAAAACCAGATCGATGGGACCGCCGTCCTCAATCGCTGCGAAGGCACGCGTGGCCGGGGGCTGTCCGGCGCCCGCGCACGCGGCGATCCACTCCTCTTCCTCGGTCCGCCGCGCCCAGAAGCGAATGCCATTGCGGGTCGAGTGCGGCCAGTTGCGCACAAGCGGCTTCAGCTCGCCGGGCATGGCGGAGATGATGGCGACCCGTGTCATGATTTGGCCGCGTGCTCCACAATGATCTTATAGAGCCGCGAACGGTGGCACCGCGTTTCATCCTCACAAAAGCAGCCGATACTGATGGGCGTACGCGTTGCAACTTGCGCGACAAACTCTACTGTCTGGCGCGAGTCGGCGTGGGAAAGCAGTTCGCGCTCGTAGCGATCCAGAGCTTTTTCGAATGCCGCTGCCGGGCCCTTTTGCTTCTTCAGGAGTTCGGCGACAAGTTTCTCGCTGGGCGCGAGCGCGGGCATCCACACATCGAAGTAGCCCTCGGCAACCCAGCGCTCTTTCGACACTCCGCGCGGAGGGCGCCGGGTGGCGCCAACGCGCAGCCCCTGGCCGGGCCGGGCGGGCGTGCCGATGCGAAACATGGAGAGCCTGAGTTTCTTTTTCATCGCGAGCCTAGGAACCATTGTAGGGCGAAGACTGCGGCGGCTCGGGAGATCCGCATCGCAGCCGGTCATGAAGACCGTGCGGCGTTCGCGGCCGCGTACCCGTTCGCTCGAAACCACTCAATTGCGGCGCGCATCGCCGGATAGACAGGCACAACGTGAAAGCCAAGCTCCTGTTGCGCGCGAGCGCTCGAGGCATACATCTTCTTGCGTCCCATGCGCACCTCCTCAAGCGTGGCACGTGGTTCTTTGCCGCGGATCCGGCCAGTGATCCACTCCTCAAAAAACGCGTAGGTCGCGGCCACCGCAAATGGAATCTTTACCGAGGGCGACGGAATGCCCGTGATCGCCGACATCTTGTCCAGGATCTGCTTGAGGGTAAGATTCTCGCCGCCCAGAATATAACGCCGCCCCGGCGCCCCTTTAGTCAGCGCCACAACGTGAGCGCGCGCGACCTCCGAAACGTCCACCAGATTCATGCCCGTATCCATATACGCCGGAAACTTCCCGTTCAAAAAATCAACGAAGATGCGGCCGGTCGGTGTAGGTTTGCGGTCGTGCGTGCCGATCGGCGTCGTGGGATTGAGGATCATCACCTGCTGGCCTTGCTCCGCCGCCTTGATCGCTTCTTGTTCCGCCAGAAATTTCGACCGCTTGTAATGTCCAACCATGTCGGCAATCGAAACAGGAGTGTCCTCGTTGATCACAATGCCGTCCGTCCGAAAGTGCATGGTCGCCACCGACGATGTGTAAACGAAGCGCCGAACTCCTGCCTCGCGCGCCAGGCGCAGCAACTCGCGCGTCCCGTCAACGTTGGCGCGATACATCGCGGCTGGGTCGGGAATCCACAGACGGTAGTCGGCGGCCACGTGCACCACAGCGTCGCAACCCTGCACCGCGCTTTTGATAGCGCCCGGATCGGTCAAATCGCCTGTAACGGCATCGCCCCTGATCCCCTCGAGATTCGCCAGGTTCGAAGTTTTGCGCGTTAGCAGGCGAAGCTCTCCGCCTTCGGCAGCCAGCGCCTTGGCAACGTGGTGACCCACGAATCCTGTCGCGCCGGTAAGAAAGATCTTCATAGCGTGTAGGTCCCATCTTAAATCCGCCGACGGGAGTAGAATGAATCCGCTTTTCATTTCAAAACAGAACAGCGGAAGAGATGGGCTGTAGACAGCGGCCCGTCCAGAAAGGAACCGCATGAAACTGCCCAAGCGCATTCTGCTGCTTACGATGACGGCTGCCGCAATGGCTGCCGTGGCCTTTACGCAAGACGACGCGGCTGGATCTCAGGACCCGCCCGGAATGAACCGCATGGCGAACTACTACATCGCGGACTATCAGGAACTGACGTTCGATTCTTACACCTTCACTGTGACAAAGAACGGCGAGAAGACAGATCAGTCGGTGGAGGGAAAGCGAATCAACATCCGCTACAACCTGAAGGACAATGCTGCCACGCCTAGCCCGCTGCAGGTTTTGCGCAACTACGAAAACGCAACACGGGCAGCGGGCGGCCAGGTCATGTACGAAAATACCGAGGACAGCGAGGCCACGCTCCGACTCGTGCGCGGCGGAAATGAGACATGGGTGGCGATCGACATCGGCAACCTTCCCAGCGGCGTGCCCATCATGATGACAGTCATTGTGAAGCAAGCCATGACGCAGGAAGTGACGATGGACGCTGCGGCCATGGCCAGCAGCCTGAGCGAAACCGGAGGGGTGGCCATCTACGGCATCTACTTCGATACCGGCAAGTCCGATTTGAAACCCGAATCGGACGCCGCGGTGAGCGAGATCGCCAAGCTGCTGAAGTCGCAGCCCGACCTCAAGGTGTTCGTGGTGGGTCACACCGATATGGTGGGCGATCCGTCGGCCAACGTAAAGCTGTCGCAGACGCGGGCGCAGGCAGTCATCAGCGCGCTGGTGACCAAGTACGCCATTGCGTCTTCCCGCCTCACGCCGTTTGGAGCTGGACCGTACGCTCCAGTGGCGACCAACCGCACGGACGAAGGTCGCGCGAAAAACCGTCGCGTAGAACTTGTGGAGATTGCGACGAAGTAAGCAACTCCGGCACCGTAACCAGTCGTGGCGCCGCGTGAATTCCTCGCGGTGCTGCGGTGGCTGACAAAACGCCAAGCTGCCGGCGTGATGGGCTTTCTCGCGCCGGCCTACTCCAGCGCGTCGGGCACCAGCCCGATATTCTTCTCGCCGGCGGCCTTCTTCTCGTTGTAGGCCTTCACCCAGTCTTCCCAGTGCTTGCCGGCGGCGCGATCTTTGCCGAACTGGAGCCCGGCAATCTGGTCGTATGCGAGCTTTTTCTTCTCCACCGCGTTGGGCGCGAAATACTGCACCCACGACTCCGCCAGCGTCGCCCCGGTATGGCGATTAAAGATGTAGGCCTCGATTTTTTCGCCGGATTTCAGCGTAATCGTCACGTCCCCGCGAAAATCGAAGGCCTTCTCCAGCGCGTTCTTCAACTCCTGCTCGGTCGCCAGCGACGGCACCGACCCTTCGAGCTCTTCATGCTCGAAACCCGGAGCGAGTTCGAGCGCTTCAATCTGCTCGCGCGTATACTTCTGAACTTCTGCGGTCATGCATTCCTCTAAGATCCACCAAATGTGCGGTCCTGCCACAGGACTCGGACCGCGAAGTTCCTATTCACCGGTCCCCATGTCATGTCCCATCTTCCTGTTCATCCGGCCATCTCGCGAAGACGGGCAGAAGGGAAACTTACTGAATTCCCTTGCGGTGCACTTGCCATCTGAAGTCGCGGCAAAGCGTGCAGTCAGCGCCGACGAAGGTTCTGGCCGCAACTTCATCGTGGTTCAACTGCCAATCCAGCCAATCGAGCTCCACCTTCGTGCCCTCGGCATTCGGCACGGAAATCAATCCTCCGTGGCCCGCGCCGGGCTGATCCGCAACAAAGACGGGCACCTTGTCGATGTGCTCGAAATCGTCCAGTCCATTGGGCTCAGCAATATCTTCAGGCCCACCCAGCAAATAGATCACGGGCGTGTGCAGTTTTGACAGGTCTTCCTTCTTGAGCGAGGTCATCTGGGGAAAATTGCTCATACCCGGAGGAATGCTTCTCAGGATTCCGCTGCTCTCGATCAGAACCGCCGAAACCCGCGGGTCCATGCCTGCCTTGAGCGCAATCAGCCCGCCGCAGCTGAAACCTGCAACGGCAATGCGCTTGGTATCGATGGCGTTGAAGTAGGGACTTCCTGAGCGCTGGTTCTCGGTGAGAATCCAATCGATGCCGGCCACCATTTTTTCCGCGGTCGCGCGGTCTCCGGCATCGCCCATTCCTGTTCCACCGGCCTGGCCGGCTGGCGCCGGTGCAGCCTTCGGCCCGCTCAAAATCTTGCCCGGCACAATCACGACATAGCCGTGGCTTGCGATTTCCGTCAGATGAAACCGCGAACCGACGGCATCAGCCGAACAAGCACCGCTGCCCCACACGTAAACGCCCAGCTTGCCCTTGGCTTCGGCTGCGGCCAGGTCTTTGGGCTGGTAAATCACATATTCCATGTCCCCCGGAGCTGCCTCATAACTCGCGGGAAATGGCCCACTGCCTTCGAGATCGGGAACATTGTTCCACTTCAAAGTGCCCATCAATGCGGCTTTTTGGCCCAGAGCCGTATTCGCCGCGGGCGGCATAAAAAATGGCCGGCTGCCTGCTCCGTTCTGTGCCGCCGGTGGGGCGGCCTGGGCTCCCTGTGCCGGCGCCATTGAAGTCGCCAGCAGCATCGCTGGCAGCAAAAGAAATCGCGCAATCCTTACATGACCTGTCATGCTTGCCTTTCGCAGTTCGCTTGGTTCGTGCCCGTGGAGGAATATCAGCGGCTAGCCAGTTCGCGTTCCGGCTCCGCAATCTGTACAAGCGCAGGCTTGCCCGTCGGCATCGGCTCGTTCAGCAGGTTCAGCGCATGCTGGTCGGGATAAAGCGAAAAGCTGCCCTTCACCATCGCCAGAAATCCCTTCAGCGACCCAAATCCATCCAGCACCGCGCTGGGCTCATAGCCGCAACTCACCATGCAGTTGGCGCACTTCGGATTTCCTGAGCCCACGCCGTACTCTTCCCAGCGTGTCGTTTCCATGAGATCTTTGAAGGTCTCCGCATAGCCGTCCTGCAACAGATAACACGGCCGCTGCCAGCCGAAGATGTTGTAGGCGGGCGAGCCCCACGGCGTGCAGTCGTAGTTGCGGTCGCCCATCAGAAACTCGAGGAACAGCGGCGACATGTTGAACTTCCAGCTCTTCTTGCGATTCGACAAAATGGCTCGGAACAGCCTCCGAACGCGCGCTCGGCCCATGAAGTGTTTCTGGTCGGGTGCCTTGTCGTAGCTGTAGCCCGGCGACAAAACGATTCCCTCGACGCCGATTGCCATCATCTCGTCGAAGTGTGCGCGCACGTGGTTGGGATCGGTGCCGTCAAAGAAAGTCGCATTGGGAGTTACACGGAATCCGCGCTTGACCGCTTCCTTGATGCCCTCGACCGCGATATCCCAGCCACCCTCACGGCACACCGAGAAGTCGTGCTCATCGCGCTGGCCGTCGAGATGTACTGAAAACGTCAGGTACTTCGACGGCGTAAACTCCGGCAGCCTCCTCTTCAACTCAAGAGCATTGGTGCAGAGATAGATGTACTTTTTGCGCGCGATCAGGCCGTTCACGATCTCAACAATCTGCGGATGCAGCAGCGGTTCGCCGCCCGGAATCGAAACCATCGGCGCGCCACATTCTTCCACGGCCGCGAAACACTGCTCAGGCGTGAGCTGTTTCTTCAGGATGTGGGGCGGATACTGCACCTTGCCGCATCCGGCACAGGCCAGGTTGCAGCGGAACAGCGGCTCCAGCATGAGCACCAGCGGATAGCGCTTTTCGCCGGAGATGCGCTTCTTCATTACATAGGTGGCGACCGTCCACATCTGGGAGACTGGAACTGCCATATTCGGGGTTACCCTCCGTATCAGCTTCTTGCTTCTGGCTCCTGGCCACTAGCCAAAAACCCAATCGAAAATCGCTCAACAAATCAGTCAAAGCTCGCCGCTAATGGCTGTCTTTGCGTTCCATCGCTCGCTTGTAGGCGCTCAGCGCCATCAGCGGGAAGTACTGGCGGTACATGGTGTATGCAAGATAGAAAACCTTCGGAAATCCTGTGCCGGTGATGATGGCCTGGCGCGTGGGCCCTTCGCCCATCGATTCATCCCAGTCGCCATTCGGCTGCTGGCGCTCGAGCAACCAGCGCACGCCCTTGGCAATGGAGTCGGAACGATCGTCGCCCGCAGCCAGCAACCCCAGCAGCGCCCAAGCGGTCTGCGAAGGCGTGCTGGCGCCAATTCCTCGCAAATTAGGATCGTCATAGCTGCCGCACGTTTCGCCCCATCCACCATCGGGATTCTGCACCATCCGGATCCATTCCGCTGCCTGCTGAATCTGCGGCTCCAGATGATCCACGCCAATCGCTTCCAGGCCGCGCAAAACCAGAAACGTGCCATACAAATAGTTCACGCCCCAACGGCCAAACCAGCTTCCATCCGATTCCTGCTGATCGAAGATGAACTTGATGGCATGCTGCACGCGTTTGTCTTCCCGCGTGTAGCCATAGACGGCCAGCATCTCCAGCATGCGCCCAGTAATATCCACGCTGGGCGGATCGAGCATGGCGTTGTGATCCGCGAATGGGATGTACTGGAAGATCATCTTGGTGTTGTCTTTGTCGAAGCTGCCCCAGCCGCCGTTGCGACATTGCATGGCAAACTCCCATGCAATGGCTCTCTGCGCCACCTGGTGCTGATAGCGCTCGCGCGGGTTTTCCACCTTGCTCAGCGCGAGCAGAACCTGCGCCGTGTCATCGGTGTCGGGATAAAACTCATTGTTGTACTCGAAGTACCAGCCGCCCGGCTCGGTCTTCGGAACCTTCACGGCCCAATCGCCTTTGTGTCGTACTTCTTTGGCCAGCATCCAGTCCACGGCCTTGATCATGCGCGGATCGTTGCGCGGCACGCCCGCTTCGCCCAGCGCAAAAACGGCCTGCGCGGTGTCCCACACCGGGCTCATGCACGGCGTCATGCGGAAGGTCGGCTCCGGCATCTCGGGGGTGGCCGGCTGCTCGATGCCCAGCTTCTCAAACTCATCGCGCGCGCGGATCACCTGCGGATCGTCTTCGCTATATCCGAGGCAGCGCAGCGCCACAATCGCATTCAGCATGGCCGGATAAATGGCTCCCAGGCCATCGGTCATCTCCAGCCGCTCCAGCATCCATTTCTCCGCTCGCTTCAGCGCATGTTTGCGCAGCGGGCGCAGGTGAACCATCTCGGACCAGTGCATGAGCCGGTCCAAAACCAGAAAGAAATTGCGCCACGAGATCAGGTGCTTGCGATCGATGCGCAGCCGCAAAATGGAATTGGCGCGCCCGCCCACGAACAGCTCATCGATTCCCTGCTCCGGCGGAATCTTCTTGTAGGGCTTCTTCGCGTACATGATGGCCAGCGGCACAAGAATCGACCGCGACCACGCCGAAATTTCGTAGATATTGAAGTAGAACCACTTGGGAAAAAGAACAATCTCCGGCGGAATCGCGGGCACCGCGTCGTAGTCGTACTCGCCCAGCGCGCACAGATACATTTTGGTGAACGTGTTGCAGGCGGTCACTCCGCCGTGCGCCAGTACCCACGTGCGACATTTTGCCAGGCGCGGATCCTCGGGGCCAATGCCCATCAGCTTCGCCGCGGAGTAGCACTTGACCGAGAGCGAAATGTTACCCGGGCCGCCGGGATAAATGCTCCAGCTGCCATCTTCATTCTGGTAGCGCATCATCTCGGTAAACGCGCGTTTCAGTCGGCCTGGATCGCCGCTTTCGAGCAGCGTATGCAAAAAAATGTAGTCGGCCTCGAGCATCGAGTCCGCCTCAAGCTCGCTGCACCAATAGCCTTCGGGGTGCTGCAGCGAGAAAAGATGCTCGCGTGCATTCGCTATCGCCGAGTCAACGTCGGCAAGGTCCGCGTCGATCCTGCCAAATCGGGGCTGGGCATGCGATTGCGCAACATGCGCCTGTGGCTGCACAAGATACGGATCGCCATGCGCCTGCGCAAAATGGGGGACCGCGGTAGGCGATTTTGGCTGCTCAGGTGTCATGAAGTCTCGAAAATCCGAACCCTCAACTGTTTGAACCCGGAGTTTGCGTTGAATGTCTCTCGAATTCGGGTGCTCTTAATGACGCTTGCTCGTCTGGCTTTCTTGAGCTGAATCCACCGGTTAGCGCACCGGAACCGGTTCAGCCCCGCCCGCACTGCCGATGGCCTGCACAATCTCAGGGGGTAGGCCGAAGCGCACATTCTCCGGCATCACCTCGACCTCTTCGACGTCTTCGAAGCCGTTTTGCCGCAGATAGTCCACCACGTCTTCCACCAGAATTTCGGGTGCCGACGCACCTGCAGTTACCGCAACGTTCTTCACTCCCGCCAGCCACTTCGGATTAATGGCCTCCGAATTATCGATGAGATAGCCGATCGTGCCCAGGTTCCGCGAAACCTCCACCAGCCGGTTAGAGTTGGAGCTGTTTGTCGATCCGACAACCAGAACCAGATCTGCGTTATGAGCCACGTTGCGCACCGCTACCTGGCGATTCTCCGTGGCATAACAGATGTCCTGCGAATGAGGCCCGACAATATGCGGAAACTTGATTTTGAGCGCATGGATAATGTCGCGCGCCTCGTCCAGCGAAAGTGTGGTCTGCGTCAGATACGCCACGCGGTCCGGATTCGGCAGTTCCAGCGCTTCAACTTCGGCCACGTTCGACACCACATGGGTCACCTCGGGCGCCTCGCCCAGCGTGCCTTCGATCTCGTCGTGATCGCGGTGGCCGATCAGGACCAGAGAGTACCCCTGCCGGGCAAATTTGACGGCCTCAAAATGGACTTTAGTCACCAGCGGGCAGGTGGCGTCGATCACCTTCAGGTTGCGGCCCTTACTGCGCTCGCGGACCGCCGGCGACACCCCATGGGCGCTATAAATCACGCGCTGGCCATCCGGCACGTCATCAATCTCATGAACGAAAATCGCGCCCTTCTCTGCTAACTCGTTCACAACATATCGGTTATGAACAATCTCCCGGCGCACGTAAATGGGCGCGCCAAAGGTCTCCAGGGCGATCTTCACGATGTCGATGGCGCGGACAACGCCGGCGCAAAAGCCGCGTGGCTTCAGCAGCAGAACCTTCTTCTTGTGGGAAGCGGCCTCGGAGTCGTGATGGGGAACGGATTCAACGACAGAAGTGGTCACATCTTCAAGTATACCAATGGGCGGGTTGAAGCGACAGGGATGCCGGGGTTGATCTCATGGTTCGCCATTTCATGCTTGCGTTATGTCGCTAAGGGAAGGACTCATGGCACGCTTGGCTGGTGGGCCGGGCCGCTCGAGGCGTAGGTCGCCCAGCCCAAGAGTGCTAGCCTTTGCTGGATTTGAGCTTAGCGGCCGTTTTCGTCTTGGGCGGCCTGGATGAGCCCATCGTTTGCCTGGTTGAGATATCTCCCCACCGTATTGATATCGGAGATGATTTTGGGATTGTTTGGATATTCTCGCTCGACCACTGTCGCCTGATTCCATGCCTGGACAATGGCGCTCTGCGCCGCTCGCAGGTTAGGATGATTTGCGCCCAACGTGACCTGCGGCGGAGCCGACGGGGTCACGATAGTCTGGCCAACTAATACGCCTCCTGCAAAGATTGCCGAGGCAACGACGGAGCCCAAAATCACTTTGCTTCTTGTCATGGGAAAACCTCCTGCGCCGACTATTACAGGCGGCAATAAAGTGCCGCAAGGAAAAAATTCGGGCGGACGAGCTTGGCCCGCGAGCAGAGCTAACTTTCTGCAGCAATCGCTTCCGTGCAATGAGATTACCTTGCGAGAAGCGCAAACCGGCACGCCCGCACGGACGTGTACATCCCGTTCCGTGCAGGTCAGCCGGTGCGCATGATTGATCTGAACTTAGTGTCCGTGGTGATTCGCTGCTTCAGTTGCTTCTCTGATCTCACGCTTCGCCTGTTCGAGAAGATCCTTCGCGCGAGCGGCATGGCCGCCCATATCCCACTCGTTGGCCTGCTGCGCTGCGGTCAAGCGATCATAGGCCCGGTTGATTAGATCCTGCGCGGCCATAAGGTTGGGGTGACGTGGGCCTTGCGCGAGCACTCCGCCGGCAAAGCTGGCCACGCACAGAATGGAGCCTAGAAGAAACTTGCTTCTTGTCATAGGAAAACCTCCGGACGTCACCATAACAGGCGGGGACAGAGGCTTGGCAACAAAAAAACTGGTGAAAATTTCGGGCGGCGGCAAGCCTCGATTTTGCGTTCTCCCGCACCTAACCCCTCAGATGCGGACGCAAAAAGCGTGCGCTCAACCGAGGAGACAACCAAATGACGAAGGATAAAAAATGCGCAAATCCTGCCTGTAGCTGCGCCGCAACCAGCGACTCAAAATATTGCAGCGCCCATTGCGAAGGCACCGCCGACAAAACCGAAGTCGTTTGCACGTGCGGCCATCCAGGCTGCCAGGGCGATGCGTTGAACACGTAGGATGCGGGTCAGCTGACCGCTCCTTCATTTCGCATCGCTGGGAGCGGTCGGCGCCGGCGCCACCGTAAACGGAAAGATACTCAGGTTTTGGGTCCCGAGCATCAACGCGTATTCGCCGGGTTCCAGTTGAGACTGCGGGCGAATCAGCCATACCTGCGGGTCGGGGTGAGAAACGTCAGCGGGGATCAAATCCGTTTTGTTCGCGTCCGCCATCTTCGAGCCACCCACGATCGGATAAACGATCATCCTGCCGCCATCGAGTTCCCGCGTGTCTTTCTTGGCATGCAACCGGACCAGTACCGGGTCGCCGGGAATTGAGAAGAAGTGGCAAAGGCAAAGAACCGGCCGGCCCGCTGCCACCACAGTAGGCGCATGTTCCCCGGCATATTCGGCCACGATTTTGACAGGCACCACACCGTACGAAACCGACGCCGCAAAACTGTGCGCGGCCCTCGTCCGGGTCGGATTCTGATTTGCCACTGCCTTCCAGTCTTCGGCCTGGATGAGCACTCCTGCTTGGTCCCTCGGATAGTCGGTAGACACATCCGCGTCAGACGCAGGCGTGGAATGAGCGTCTGGCGCCACGCCAACCGGGCCCGAAGCAGTGGGCGCCGCCGCGGGCGCGGGTTGAGTCTGTGCTTGAATCGCAGTGACCGCGACGGAAGAAACGATCAGGAGGAGACCGGAAATCAGGGCCGAAGTTCGCATCTCGTTTTCCTCAAAGAGAGTGACGGAAACAGCCTACCGCCAACCTCGGGAACCGTCAAAACTGTCCACTGAGCGCAGCGGCGAAAAACACAAAGCGACTCCCAATCATCACCAGATCAAGACGCTCATTCCTTCACCATTCTGAAGCACATCGCGCCCCATCATGGGATAACAGTGTGCGATCTCTTGAAGATTCTTGATTGATAGAAACTCGATCCTGCACCATTAGTGGACCAGATTTCAACCGGTGTTCAGTATCGCCGCAGGATTGCCCCACGGCTAGAATCGATATAGAGCCATGTCCGAGTTCACCCACCTCCACCTGCACACCGAATACTCCCTGCTCGACGGGGCCTGCGACGTCTACAAGCTCGTCGATCGCGTGGCCGCGCTCGGGCAAAAGTCTGTCGCCATGACGGACCATGGAAATATCTACGGGGCGGTGCACTTTTTCGATGCGGCGAAACAGAAAGGCATCAAGCCGATCCTCGGGTGCGAGCTCTACGTCTGCAAGGCGGAGGATCATCGCGCGGAGACGACCAAAGACGAGTACAACCACCTGCTGGTGCTGGCCGAAAACGAAGAAGGTTACCAGAACCTCATACGGCTCACCTCGGAAGCGAGCCTGCACGGTTTCTACCGCCGGCCGCGTGTGAGCAAAAAATATCTCGCCGAAAACGCAAAGGGGCTCATCTGCCTCTCCGGCTGCCTCAGCGGCGAGCTTTGCGAAACGCTGATCGACCAGAAACTCGACTCTGCCGCCCGCTACCTTAAAGCCAAAGCGGTTGCGCAGCAGTACGAAGACATCTTCGGCAAAGGCAATTTCTATCTCGAGATTCAGAACCAGGGTTTGGAAGACGAGCGCAGAATTCTGCCCGACTTCTACCGTCTGGAAAAGGATCTCGGCATTCCCCTCGTCGCGACCAACGACTCGCACTACCTCTGCGGTGAGGACTCGCACGCCCACGACGTGATGCTCTGCGTGCAGACGGGCGCGAAAATTCACGAGGCGAACCGATTCAAGTTCGACAGCGACCAGTTCTTCGTGAAGAGCGCCGACGAGATGGCGCAGGTGTTCAAGGATTCGCCCGGCGCGGTTGCACGCACCATGGAGATTGCCGAGCGCTGCAACTTCAAGCTGCACAAGATCGACAATCCCTTTCCCGATTTCGCGGTTCCAGACGGTCACACAGTAAACAGCTACTTCGAAGAGGTTTGCCGCCAGGGATTGAAGAAGCGCCTCGATACAGCGGTTCGGCAGCTCGAACTTCGCGGAGTTCGGCGCGCTAGGCCAGACGAATACGAAACGCGCCTGAATTTCGAGGTCGACATAATTAAGCGCATGAACTACGCGGGATATTTCCTCATCGTGTGGGACTTCATCAAGTACGCGCGCGATCACGGAATCCCGGTGGGCCCAGGCCGCGGATCGGCGACTGGTTCGCTGGTGGCATACGCGATGGAGATCACCAACATCGATCCCCTCCAGAACGTGCTCCTCTTCGAGCGGTTCCTGAATCCCGAACGCGTGACCATGCCCGACATCGACGTGGATTTCTGCATGAACCGGCGCGGCGAAGTCATCGATTATGTCACGCGCAAGTACGGCCGCGAACAAGTCGCGCAGATCATCACCTTCAATACCATGGCTGCCAAGGCGGCCATCAAGGATTGCGGCCGCGCGCTCGATATGCCTTACGGCGACGTGGACCGCATCGCCAAGCTTGTACCCGCGACAATCGGCGTCACGCTCGACCGCGCACTTGAGGATTCTCCTGACCTGCGCAAGGCCTACGACAGCGACAAACAGGTGCGCGAGCTGATCGACACTGCGAAAAAGTTGGAGGGTTTGGTGCGCGGCGCAGGCGTGCACGCATCGGCGGTGGTCATCGCGCCACGTCCGCTCACCGAACTCGTGCCCCTCAACCGCACCAAGAATGACGAAGTTGTCACCGCCTACGATATGAAGGCCGTGGAAAAAATGGGCCTCCTGAAAATGGACTTTCTGGGCCTCGCCACGCTCACCGTCATCACCGATTGCCTGAAGCTGATCGAGCAGACGCGCGAAGAAAAAATCGATATAGATCTGCTGCCGATGGACGATCCCGAAACCTTCAAGCGCGTGTTTCACACCGCGCTCACCTCGGGCGTGTTCCAGTTTGAATCGAGTGGCATGCGCGACATTTTGCGCCGCTACAAGCCCGACACTGTCGAAGACCTGACTGCGCTGAACGCACTCTACCGTCCCGGCCCGATGGATATGATCGACGATTTCGTCGAGCGCAAATGGGGGCGGCGCAAGGTGGAGTTTCTGCTGCCCGAGCTCGAGGCGATTCTCAAGGATTCTCTGGGCGTCATCGTCTACCAGGAGCAGGTGATGCGAATCGCCAACGTGCTCGCGAGCTACTCGCTGGGTGAAGCCGATCTGCTGCGCCGCGCCATGGGAAAGAAAGATCCCAAGGCGATGGCTGAGCAGCGCGAGCGCTTTGTTACCGGCGCGGCAAGACTCGGCCATCCCCGAGCTGCAGTCAGCGAAATCTTCGACCAGATGGAGAAGTTCTCTGGCTACGGCTTCAACAAGTCGCACTCGGCGGCCTATGCGCTTGTGGCCTACCAAACGGCTTATCTTAAGACCCACTATCCGGTCGAGTTCATGGCGGCTCTGCTTACCTCTGAGACCTCAAAACCCGACAGCGTGGTGAAATACATCGGCGAATGCCGCGAAATGGGCATCCCGGTGGAACCGCCGGACGTACAAGTGAGCGGCGCCCAGTTTACGCCGCACAAAACCGGGGATCGGGAGGCGATTCGCTTCGGCCTGGCCGCGGTAAAAAATGTTGGCGGCTACGCGATTGAGTCGATCCTGAAAGCCCGCGCCGAAGCCGGCGGCCGATTCAAGAGCCTCTGGGAGTTCTGCGAAAAAGTCGACCTGCGCCTGATGAACAAGCGCGTGATCGAGTCGCTGATCAAGGCCGGCGCGCTGGACTCGCTGGGCACGCGCGGACAGTTGATGGCCGCGGTAGATAAAGCCATGGAACGCGCGCAGAAAGCGCAGCGCGACCTGGAGCACGGACAAAGCGGATTGTTCGGGCTGTTTGATGACTCGCCGGCGCGCAGTCGTGACGCAGACGCATTGCCTCCCGCACCCGACTGGGAAGAAAGTGAGCGGCTGGCAAACGAAAAAGAAGTCCTGGGATTCTTCGTCTCCGGGCATCCTCTCGACAAATATGCAGAAAAGCTGCGCAATCTCACCGGTGTCATCACCGTCGCCGAAGCGTTGGAGCGCAAGCCGCCCGAGCGCCGCTGGGGCGGGCAGTCCGATCCGGCCGACGAAATTCAAGTCGCGGGCATCATCCATGGGCTCCGCGTGCAGAAAAGCCGGCGCGACCAGCGTCTCTACGCGCAGGCCGCGCTTGAAGATGCGACGGGCAAGATGGAGCTGATTTGCTTTGCGCGCGATTACGAGCGGCTCGCTGAATCATTGAAGATCGACGCGCCGGTCCTTGTGCGCGGCCAGTTGATGGGCGAGGAAGATGCGGCGCCAAAAATCGCAGTGAGCCAGGTGCAGGCGCTCGAAGAAGTGCAGGTGAAGCTGCCCACCGGCGTGCGCGTCAGGATCAATCTCGATCTCGCCACCGACGACATCCTGGCGCAGTTGAAGAATGCCGCGGCGGCCGCTCCCGGTCCGGGAAAAGTGCTGCTGCAGCTCGAAAAGAAAGGCGAGTACGCCGTCATTCTGGAACCGGAAGGCTTGAGCGTCGCTGCAGATCGTGGCTGGGTTGAGCGCGTGGAAGAGCTGGCCGGCAAAGGCTCGGTGCAGGCGGTCGGCTAAGCGCTCGCTCGCCGGCCCGCCCAGCTGCAATTGCAACAATCCCCGTTTCTGCCAAAGGCACCAGAAGCGCCAATCAAGCGTGGGCTTTTGCCGCGCTAAAATGATACCCATGCAAATCAGGAAGGCCGTCATTACTGCGGCGGGCAAGAGCCAGCGCAACCTGCCCTTGCAAACTTTGTTCGATCAGCAGGGCGTTGAGCGCTCGGTGCTCAGCCTGGTTGTGCGCGAAGCGGTGCGGGCAGGCATCATGGATGTGTGCATCGTGGTGGCCGCCGGCGACGAAGAACCCTACGCGCGCCTGCTCGCCGACGACGGCGCTCGGCTCACATTCGTGCCCCAAACTGATGCGCGAGGCTATGCGCATGCCGTGTTCAGCTCAAGGAAATTCGTAAAAGATGAGCCGTTTCTGCACTTCGTTGGCGATCATATTTATGTTGGCCAGGAAGCTGGCGGCAGCGCCAAACGGCTGGTTGAAGCAGCGGCAGCCGAAGGTTGCGCCATCTCGGCAGTGCAGGTCACGCGCGAAAGCCTGCTTCCCTTCTATGGAACCGTTGGCGGGCAGCCGGTGCAGGGCAAGCCGGGTTTGTATCGCGTGGAAACCGTGCGCGAGAAACCAACGCCGACCGAAGCCGAGCAACACCTTGTCGTCCCCGGATTGCGCAGCGGTCAATATCTCTGCTTCTACGGAATGCACGTGCTCACGCCGGCCGTGTTTGAAATCCTGGCCGGCATGCTTCAAGTGGGACCCGTCAGCCTTTCCGCGGCGTTGGCCGAATTGGCTGCGCGCGAACAGTATTTGGCGATGATCCAGGCCGGTCAGCGGTTCGACGTAGGCGTGAAATACGGATTGTTCACTGCGCAGCTCGCGTTGGCTCTGAGCGGCCAGGATCGCGAAAATGTCCTCGCCCAGCTCCTCAATGTCATGGCAGCGCGCGAAATGCTTTCGCCGAAGGGAGCCGGCGCGTGAGCCGATTGCGTGCGATCATCGTCGCGGCCGACGCCGAGGCGCGAAACCGTTCCCTCGATGATTTTTGCCGAAACGCTTCGACAAAAGAGCTTCTCGACGAATTAAACGATCTCGAGCAGCTGCGGCACTCGAACCATAATCTCTACGAGCGCGTGCGCGCCCTTTTCTTTCTCTACGCCATTCATCGTTTCCATTTGCCGGCCAGAAGCGATGCCTTCGCCGCCGCCAACGTGCTCATCCCTTTCGCGGGTTACGAAAAATTCCTTAACCGGCGATTCGAAGAGGCCATCGCCATCTTTCTCGCCGCCGCCGGCCGCAACGGGCCGAGTGACGGCCTTTCCAGCGCGCTGGCCGCGGCATATCGGGGGCTCGCATTTCAAACTCTGGCTGACCAGGTGCGGCAAAGCGTGCGCTCGGTGCGCGGAAATCAGTGGATGTTTCGCACCGGCCATCCTGCCGATTACGCGCTGCGCCTGCGCCCGGAACTCCTCAGGCGCGAGAACGGCGATCCGTTTCCGATTCTGCACGAGGCTACGCCCGTGCGCATGGATCTGAGCCACAGCGGCTGGAGCGATATCTTCTTTCTCGGCATGGACCTGCCGGAGATGGCTCGAGTGCTCAATGTATCCATCGATCTGACCATTCACTCGCCCGCCGCCCAGGCGCCGAAACCTCCCGTCGAAACCTATCTGCGCGTGATCGACCGGCCCGTCATCCGCCTGGCGAGCGTCGATCTCGATGCGACCGCAGAAATCGACAACCTTCAGGAACTATTCGATTTCGGCCGAGATTATCTGGGCCTGTTGAAAGCTGCAGTCATCGCATCGGGAATTGTGCCGCCTGGCATGGAGGGCTCCGGGCAGCCGCTGGCCGCAGTTCTGGCGCAGTTAACCGGACTCGAAGGCCTCGGGCTTGAAATTGTCAGCCATGTGAACAACATTCCCAAAGGATCGAGGCTGGCAGTTTCAACCACGCTGCTGGCGTCGCTCATCGCAGTCTGTATGCGCGCAACGGGGCAGGCTAAGTCGCTCACGGGAACACTTGAGGAATCGGAGCGCCGCGTTGTGGCGGCCCGCGCAATTCTCGGCGAGTGGCTCGGCGGGTCGGGCGGTGGCTGGCAGGATTCGGGAGGCATTTGGCCCGGTATCAAACTGATCGAAGGCGTAAGAGCCGCAGAGGGCGACCCCGAGTTCGGTATCAGCCGCGGCCGTTTATTGCCGAATCATCGAATTCTGGGCGAGTCCGAAGTGACTGCGGAAACGCGCCGCCGGCTGCAGGAGAGCCTGGTCCTGGTGCACGGCGGCATGGCGCAGGACGTGGGACCGATTCTGGAGATGGTGGCAGAAAGATATCTGCTGCGCTCTGCCGCTGAATGGCAGGCGCGCCTCGCGACGACTAGAATACTCGACGAATTGATCGCGGATTTGACTAGCGGTGATGTGCGCGCAATCGGCAATGCCACGCAGCGCAACTTCGAAGGACCGATTCAGACCATCATTCCCTGGGCGAGCAATTTGTATACCGAGACGCTGATTCGCGAAGTGCGCGAGGAGTTTGGCGATGCGTTTTGGGGCTTCTGGATGCTCGGCGGAATGTCGGGTGGCGGCATGGGTTTTATCTTTGACCCGAAGCGCAAGCCCGAGGCACAGAAACGCCTGGGCGATCTGATGTGCCAAGTCAGCGCCAGGCTTTCGGGCGGCACCGCGTTTGCCATGAAGCCAGTGGTTTACGACTTCTCAATCAATGAGCGCGGGACGTTCGCCGAGCTGAAGGCAGGCGACGATGCGATCCTTCCCGACGGCTACTACAACATCGTGCTGCCGGCCCTGTTGCGCAAAGATCAGCGTCTACTGTCGCCCTGTGAGCGGGGCGACCTTGAACGCTTCAGCGCTCTGTCGCACGATGTAGCCGGTGCGCGTGACCGTACTCGCGGGTTGCTCGAGCGGCTTTTGCCGCGCAGCAACGGCGCCGAGGCTCAAGGCGAGTCGCTGGAAGCGCTGCTCGAGGCGAACGGCTTCGATCCACTCCAGCACGAGCGCATTCAGGCAGAACTGCGCGCCGGTCATATTGGAATCGCACAAAATCGGCTCCCGGCAACGGTGCAGATTGAGGACGTCGCACCGGAGAAGCTTTTCGACGCAACGCGCGACAGCGACGCGAAACATCGCAAGCTCGGCGAAGAAGCGCTCGCCGCCGGTGAAGTCGCCGTGGTCACGCTGTGCGGCGGTGCAGGCAGCCGATGGACGCACGGCGCCGGCGTGGTAAAGGCACTCAGCCCGTTCAGCCGCATTGCCGGTCGGCACCGCACCTTTCTTGAAGTTCATCTGGCCAAAAGCAGCCGCACCGCCAAACAGTCTGGGCGCGAAGTGCCCCACGTCATCACCACGAGTTATCTGACGCACGGTCCCATCTCAGAGTCTTTGCGCCACGAGAACGCATACGGATACACGGGGCCTCTATATCTTTCGGCGGGCCAAAGCGTGGGGCTGCGCCTTATTCCTACGGTGCGCGACTTGCGTTACGCCTGGGAGGACATGCCCCAACAGTTGCTCGATGAACAGGCGCAGAAGGTTCGCGAAAGCACGCGCGCCGCTCTCCTGGCCTGGGCCCGGCAAATGGGAGAAGCAAACAGCTACACCGATAATCTTCCCTCGCAGTGCCTGCATCCCGTGGGACATTGGTACGAAGTTCCGAATTTGTTTTTGAGCGGCGCGCTCGAGAAAATGCTGGAGGCAAGACCCCAACTCCGCTTTTTAATGGTTCATAACGTTGACACCGTTGGAGCGGATCTCGATCCTGCCATCCTGGGCCGTCACATTGCGAGCAAGGCGACCATGACCGCGGAAGTCGTCACAAGGCGCATCGAAGACCGCGGTGGAGGCCTGGCTTCGGTCGATGGACGCGTGCGCCTCGTGGAAGGACTGGCATTGCCGTCGGAAGAGATTGAGTTCACGCTCTCCTACTACAACTCCAACACTTTCTGGATCGACATTGACGCGCTGCTCAAAATCTTCGGCCTGAAGCGGAACGATCTCAGCCATCGCGAGAAAGTCGCCGCTGCTGTCCGTGCCATGGCGGCGCGCATGCCCACATACATTACGTTGAAGGACGTGAAAAAGCGTTGGGGCAAAGGCCAGGAAGACATTTACCCCGTGGCGCAGTTCGAAAAACTGTGGGGAGACATGACGGCCCTTCCGCAAATGGCTTGCGAATACGTGATTGTGCCGCGCCTCCGCGGACAGCAGCTCAAGGAGCCGGCGCAATTGGACGGATGGCTGCGCGACGGCTCAGCGCAAGCTGTGGCGGCGTTGTGCGATTTTGCGAGTTGAGCCGCCGGCCTTATTCGGCACTCAATCAGTGTTTCTTCGCGTCTTCTGCCACCTTGATCACAGCATCGTAGGCCGGTTTGGGTTTTCCGTTGCGATCGAACAGCAGGGGATAATTCGTGCGCCCCGGAACCGGCCAGTTGTTCAGCCAGGAATCGCCGTCGGTCGCGCCCCAGAACGTAATCCGCTCCACCTCGCCAGGGTGTTTCACAAAGACTCCGAACAGTTCGGCATAGCGCTTTGCCAGTTCTTGCTGGACAGAATCGGGTAATCCATTGACGTAAGGATTCAAGGCTGCATTTTCCTGAATCCGCAAATTCACGTCGGCACTATGTTGGCGGCTGCCGTTTGGCAACACGTTGATGTCGAACTCCGAGATCGAGACCTTGATTCCGGCCGCCTCGAAAGCTGAGATCGTCTCATCTTCCTGCTCGGCAGTGGGCCAATCCAAATGGTCGTGTCCCTGGATCCCGACGCCCGTAATATAGATGCCCTCGGAACGCAGTTTTTTCACCAGTGCGATCGCCCCATCGCGCTTGGCTGGGTTCTCCAGGCTGTAGTCGTTGTAGACAAGCTCAGCATGCGGATCGGCTTCATGGGCGTATTGAAAGGCCTTATCGATGAAATCCGGACCGATGATCTTGAACCAGAGCGACTGGCGCATTGTGCCGTCATCGTTCAGCGCTTCGTTGACGACATCCCAACTATTAATTTTTCCCTTGTACCGGCCAACGACTGTATCGATGTGCTCTTTCAGGCGCGCCAAAAGAGCGTCGCGCGTAAGCAGATTCCCCTTGTCGTCGTGGAAGACCCAGGCCGGAACCTGGCTGTGCCAAACCAGATTGTGCCCGACGATAAACATATGATGCTTCCTGCCGAAAGCGACGTACTGGTCGGCGAGCTCGAAGGCATATTGGCCCGGCTGAGGATGAACTCGTTCCCATTTAAGAACGTTCTCTGGCGAGATGGAGTTGAATTGCGATTCGATAAGAGCGTCCGCGGCCTGATCCTTCCTTGTAATCTCGGCCTCGTTTAAGGCCGCGCCGACGACAAAGTCGCCTTTGAATGCCTGCTTTAAGGAAGTAGGTGCATGGGCAGCGGCCGCACATGCGGCAATAAGAAATGGCAATGCGACATAACGCGCCATGACGCGCGAATTAAATTGCATGAATGCTCCTTGCTGGAATCCAGACCGAGCCAATCATAAACCCTTTCAGGGTTTCGTCGCAGCGAAGCGCTTGCGCCGTTCCGTCAACTCATTCGCGATCTTCTGGTTTACTTCGCGCGTAATGGGATAGAAGAACATGCAAATTCCGGCAGCCAGGAAGGCCAGGCCGGCATAAACGCTTGCCGTCAGAAGGATTCCGGATTGCGCCTGTGCGGTCTGCGAAGGCGCCTGCGACACGAAACCGTAAAACGAAAAGAGCCAGCCGGCGACGGCGCCGCCGAGCGCCAGTCCCGCCCACAGCGCAAAAACCACCGCAGCTGTCACCGTGCCGCTCGCCCTCCTACCCGTCTTCCACTCGCCGTAATCGGCCACGTCGCCCATCATCGACCAGATAATCGGTCCGGACAACCCATATGAGAATTGGCGCAGCACCTCGACACTCACGATCAACACCGTGGCTTGCGGCGAAATCAACATCAGCGCCGCTGCGAAGGCCGCGGTCAGAATCATGCTGGCGATAAAAAGCTGGCGCTTTCCCACGCGCTTCGATATGGCCGTCGAGCAGGTCACGCCGGCAATCAGCGCCGCAAGACCGAATCCGTTGAGCCATGAGAAAAGATCCAAATTGCCCGCAAGATACCGGCAATAGGGCAGCATCACATTGCCGCGAATCACGATCGCCGCGAAATAACAAAGCGTAGCCAGGAATAGCACCACCCACGGGCGATTCCTGAACAAATCTGACAGATCCTTTCCCAGATCGGATTTCTGCTGCGGATCGGGCTGGATGCGCTCTTTCGTCGTGAGAAAGGCAATGATAAAGAAGATGATGCTGAGAACAGAGAGCAACCCCATGGTGAGCTGATAGCCGAGCGCGTCGTTGCCGTGCCCGAAGAATCGAACCATCGGAATGGCGAGACTGGCGACAATGAAGCCGGCCGAATTGGCGGCGACCTGGCGGTAAGTTGAAATGCTGTTGCGCTCGTCGGGGTCTGAGGTCATCACCGCGTTGAGCGTTGCGTAGGGCACATTGTTCATGGTGTAGATCACCCTGAGCAGGATGTAGGTGGTCCACGCATAGATGACCTTGGCGCCGGGACTGATGTTGGGCGTGGTGAATGTCAGCACGCAAATGATGCCGAACGGCAGCGACGTCCAGAGCAGCCATGGGCGGAACTTGCCCCAGCGCGTGTTGGTACGATCGGCAATCACGCCCATGACAGGGTTGAGGCAAGCGACCCCCAGGCCGACCACGAGAAAGAGCGTTCCGGCCTGCGCCGCCGAGAGCCCGAACGTGTGGGTGTAGAAATCCAGCTGCAGTGCCAACAACGCCTGGAAGACGAAGTTTGCTGCCATGTCACCCAGGGAATAGCCGAATTTCTCAGAAAAGGAGAGCTTCTCTATCATCGCCGCCTCTTTTTGGGGCCGGAAATCCCGGCCGCGCTCGGTTTGGGTCCCATGCTCCGAACTGTCTTGCGTGATTCGATCTGTACCTTAAGGGCGGGGCTTCGCGTTGTGAGCACAAAGCCTACGCCCATTACGATCTCTCTGTCCACAATGATGAGCCTGAACTGCGCTTCCCGAACCGCAGATCAGTCTAGCCGCTGAGACAGGTTGCGGCAACAGGAAAAGCGATTTTCTTAAGAACTAAGTAAACACCAACCCGTTTCTTCTGCCTCCGCGCGACTGCCAGCCGGTAACTCGCCCGATCGCTGACTCCATCCGCATCGACGCCTTCAATGAACCGTGGACAAACGAGGGGCGGTTCTCGGCGATTTTTCGTCCAGGGAAAATGACAAAGAAATGACTTTCCAGTTCCGCGCAAGCCTGCTACGCTCTCCGCACGGAGAGAAATCGCGGAAACAGGCGATGATTCTCGCGGCTTCATTTCCCCGCTTTCCGAATTTTGCCGGATTCCGTTTACTGAAGTACTTCTGCGCTTTTTTGTGCCGCGGGGCATCAGATTTGGCGGCGCGGCCCATCATACGCATTGTTCCTGCAGGAAGCGATTTGGGTTTACAGGACGGCAGTAGGGCCATATTCCTGCTCGACCACCTTGCAAAAGGACATCTTGTGCTTTTCTCGTCGCGTCGAGGCCATTCCTTCAAGCCAGTTTAGGAGCGAACTGAACGGCTTGGATTGAAAAGGGGGTATCGCGATGAAACCGTTGCATCGTCTTTTCACCCTGCTCACCGCAGCAGTTACCGGATTCGGAGCCTGCTCTCTGGCGCGCGCAGGCGGCCCCGCTTCCTCGCCCGCCGGCGATGGCAGCTTGACGTCTGAACCAGCGCAGACCATCGTGATCCCGGGCCCGCTGCGTTCCTTTTTGCGCATGGCCGGCATCAGCCAGGAGAGCGCTCCATCTGAAGTGCTCCCGCTCCTGGCGCGGAATGCATTCCTCTACGGCCGCCAGATGGGGAAGAAAACGGAATACCTCGTCCTCGAAGATCGCTACGTACAGCAGGCGCGCGAACTCCAGCCCCTCGCTGTTTCGAACGGAGCCATCCCGGTCACAAGTTGCAGCGATGCACAGCCCTTGATCCAGGTCCTCGGCTACCAGTTTCAATCGGGTTGCGGCCGCGACGGAGCGACGTTGGTTACCGCCAATGCTGAGCGCGCTTTTCTTACCATGGACTCCGGATTTCCCCTCACGCGGCTTGAGCAGTCCTTGAAGGAGGGGAATGTCTTCACTTATCCCTTTCCCGCGACACGTGTTCCGATTCTGTTCCATGAGAAGGATTGGCTGGCTCTGATCCCGGCCAAGGAGCGGGGCGGCGCGACGCTGCTCGATCTTCTGCTAAACGACGAGAATGCGGACCGTCTCTATTCCGCTTTTTCCAGGCTGGATCCGGAGACGCGCAATGCCTTGTTTCAATCCCCCGGGCTCAAGCGGCTCTTGTTCTACGGTCCGGTGCTTGATTTTTACGGAAGCCGGATCTGCGTTCGTTCCGGCGCGGTTGTATTGCCCGGGGGCGAAGCCGCAAGGCGCGCATGGGAGGAGCTGGTCGGTGCCAACTCAAATTCTCCGGGCGACTTCGTGCTCCATCTGCTCGCCAAGGATCAGGGTTGGCTCGCGGCTTATTTTGACGCGCTGGCGCGCGTAAGTCCCGAGCAACAGGCACAGCTCACGCGTGGAAATCGTCTGAAAGACCTTTACGGGGCCTACCGGGCCAGCGTGCCCGGCGTAAATGCGGCAAGCAGCGTTTTCGCGCGGAACTCAACGCTATTACTGTTGTTCAACCGCATCCAGTGGAATGCGGCAGGCGAGCCATTGGTTCCGGGCGATCTCGCGGTGTGGAAGGAAGTCTTTGCCCGGGAGGAGAGGCTTCGCCATTCCCATGAGCGTGACTGGACGCGGCGTCTCCAGGCCGCGGATGGCGCTCAAGGCTTTCTTGAAGCCCAGGTGGCCTTTTCCAACGTTGCAGTCTCTGACGGGCCCACGCAGATTTATCTGGCGCTGACCGCGATCGACGCGGCGCGACCGGCCGATCGTCGCTTGACGAGCGATCTCGCTCGGTTGTTGGCCGCCAAATATCCCGACCTTTCCGATTGGTATCCCATCTTCGTCGAATTTCCTGCGCTCGACGATGACTCAATCCGGAGTTTTATCGCTGCCACCGGCCGCATTAACGGCATATCAAACCAGACGTTGAGGTCAAACACGCTCGGCGCCTTTCAAGCCGAAGTGGGGATCTGGCAGATCCTTGCCCGGCAACGACAAATTGGTGCAGGCGATCTGAACACGTCGTGGAAAGCCGCGATTCAACCTTACTCCGATATCTCTTCATCGATTCAGCTCTTCGACGCAGCCCGCACCTCGCTGCGCGCGATTGTGAAGGCCGCGGGCGGCAGTGGAGACCTGACGGAAGATGAGGTCGTCGACCTGCTGGCGGGCCCGCAGCAAACCAATCCTGACGCGGCACAAGTTCACGAACAAATGGCGCGACGCATGCGCGGGGTGCTCGACGATCAACGGCTGGCCTCGCTGAACACTCTTTTCGGGCTCTACGATGGTCTGGCGGAAATGTCGCGTGGAGCGAAGGTTGGCGACAGCCTGCTGCCTCTGGCAGGAACACTGCGCGAGTTCGAGCTGCCACGGCCCATCTTTACTGAAGGCGAACGCGTGAACTGGTCGCCCGCTGTTTATGTCAGCCGGCATGCCGAGTTGCAGGTCCGCACCGATCTGACCAAAGTGATCAAGGCTCCGGGCACGCCGGCGCAGTTGGAAGCTGCGCGGGGAAAACTGGCTCCATTCCTGAGGGATACGCTAGTGGGCCTGATTTACGCCTATTATGAGCCACCCGGGGCGCAGGTGCTGCACAGCAATCCGCTGTTTGTGCGCTCGCACGATTTCTCCGCCAGTTCGATTCAAGGCATCAATCAGATTTGGGGCGCGCCATCGCTGATTGGAATTGGCGCAACGGCCGGCGGAGGCGCTTATCTGATTGGTTCGCTCGCCGACTTGCCCTATGTGCTGGCGATGACGGAAGAAGACTTTATCTCCCCGGAAAAAGTACAGGCGTTGATTTGGCGCGAGACGGTCCCGGAACTTCTGGTGAACGCCACGGTTCCGCGGTGGTGGGGCATCAGCCGCGACGAATTGCACGCCGTAAATCTTTACCAGCGCGCTGGTGAGGAACTGCTGCGGAAATCGGTGAACAATCCGGCTCTGCGTGAAAAAGTGGTCGCCATCTTCGGCGAGCGTATGGGCTGGGGGCGGACGGAAGAGCTGGCAGAAGCTCTCGAGCACCAGCAAACCGCAGACAGCGCAATCGCGAAACTGGTTCCCACAGACACTTTTTATCTTGAAGCCACTTTTCGCAAGAAGTATCCGGATCAGATTGCGAGCTGGGGACCGGCAAACAGCGAACTGGACGCACTCGCCGGCAAGAATCCGGCGGACACTGCGCCGGAAAAAATCGCGCACGACTTCGGCGTTCCGCACCTGACCCTGGCCGATTCTGACGCCTGCAATCTGCTTGCATTCGGACCATTTCCCGTCGCCGGCGGGCAGGACAGCCGGCTCTTCGGTGAGTCATGGGAATCGGGCAATCTGTATTGGGCTCGATTGGTCGACGAAAAAGGGTATGACCCGGCAACGCTCAATGTGGTCGTACCGGTGTTGACGCGGCAAATGGTGGCGAACATCTCGGCGACGACCATCGACGACTGGCCTGCTTTGCAGCGTGCCATGAACGAAACCGGCGAGGAATTCATGAAAGGCCAGATTGCCATTCGTCCTGCGGGGATAGACCTCGCAAGCACAGGCACGGCCAGCGGAGGTTCGGAACAATGACGAAGAGAAGCAGGATCATCGCGAGCATCGGCACGGCTTTTGCCGCACTTGTTCTCATTGCCGGGACACCGAAATTCGCTGCCCAGGATGAAGGAACGCATCTGCGCGTGACCGTGAACCTGGTGCAACTGAATGTTGCCGTGACCGACAGCAAGGGAAACTACGTGAATGGCCTCGGGCCTGAGAACTTCGAGATCACTGAAGACAGAATTCCGCAACGGATCGCGACGTTTGAGGAAGGCAACGGGCCGACGATTCGGCCTGGAGAAAACCTGGCAGTCGCAGGCACGAACGGGAACGCGACGACGGCCCCGGCCCCTGAACAGGGTTCTAATGCGTTGTCTGCAGCCGGAATGGCTTCCGCCGCTGTCGGGGCGAATATCTTCATCCTGTTTGACACCAGCAACTACATGTACCGCGGATTCGTCTATGCACAGGATGCAATCTCCGATTTCGTGCGCTCCATGGACAGCAGCAGCCGCATCGCCTTTTATTCTTACAGCCGCGATCTCTCGCGCGGCACACAGCTCACCGCCGATCGTTTCCGAGTCGTAAACGGAGTGCGCAGCACGGTGGCCGGCGACGACGCCGCGCTTTACAACAGCCTGCTCATAACAGTGAAGGATGCGGCCGCTCTCACTGGGCGCAAAGCGATCGTGGTCTTCTCGAACGGCCCTGACAACGCCAGCTCGGTTCCCCCCGAGGACGTCGCGGAGCTTGCCCAGGACACGGGCACCGTGATCTATATCGTCAGCACACGGCTGGCGCAGGACGATCCGGTATCGGCCGCCGCTTTTGAGCGCATGAGCAGAGCAACCGGAGGCAAGGCCTACTTTGCCGGAAACTGGCGCAAGGAGGGGCAGGCCTTCGCGTCGATCCGCGAGGATTTGAGCCACCTCTACTCGGTCAGCTATTATCCGCAGCCCAATCCCAATCACGGATGGCGATCGATCACTGTGAAGCTGGTTGGCCCGGGCATGGAGAAATATCACATCAGAACGCGCGATGGATATCGCCTGCTGCCGCCGACGCAGATCAACACGGGCAACGATCTTGCCGCCGCGCCCGCGCCGCCCGACGCGTCACCAGGCGACCCGACCCAAACTGCCCCCGACCCGAAATAGGCTGAACGACATCACCGCGAGTGCCCCATCCATCCCGCGCGACCGGGGTCTCCGCGGACAGGTCCTAGTTCGTGGGTGGTTTGTCGGGGTGGGTGGGATGCCACACCCCACCCCGCAACCCCACCCGTTCTTTTCACGGTGTGCCGACGATTGTTCGGGTTCACCCCAATTCGTTGTCAAGACCCTGCGCCCGAAATAAATCTGCTCCCCTCCCGTAACTCCTTCATTCCTTGCTCCCTATTCCCTTGCTCCCTGCTTCTCGAAGTTTGCCGGTAATTCTGGCAAAATCCCTATACTTGTCTTAGGTGAGAAAAACGCTCTCAATCCCGCGCGATCCCGTTCTGTTCCAGCGAGCGGGCTTTCCTCCCCGCCGAATCGACAATCGTGTGAACGTAGAAATGTGTTTACTATTTGATAAAATCTCCGAGCAAAATGAAAAATTAAGAGAGTTGTTTTTTTAGGCCTCTGGGACATACTATGATTCACATAAGTCCTTTAAAATAGAAAATCATTGCACCATTTTTGGTGCAAGGTTACCAGAAAATTAACAATAATTTTCTGGTAAATTTTTGGCCCATCCCGATCGCATCCCGCCTTGCCTCTGAGGGTTCCGGCACGCCCTCAGCGGCGCCAGACTTACTCGCGCAGCGCCTTGATCACCTTCGCGGTTGTAACGACCTGGCCGGTGTGCCGCGCGGCGTGCTCGCCGGCGTGGATCATCGCTCCACCGATGGACGTGGGCAACTGCTTCCGGCCCACGAAGCGCGGCGTGTCGAGGTCGGCCGTGGCGAGGACGCGAATGCGATCGGCGGCGTCGCTAAACGAGATCTCGACTGCGGCCAACAGTTCCGCCAGCGTTTGCGGCGTCCCTTCCCCGTCCGGCGCGGCCTCCGTGTTCTCGGACCTGAGCGCAGCAAGCTGCTCGGTTGAAAGCTGATTGCCCTCGGCGTAGGTGAGGATGCGATCAGTTGAGCCGGCGATGTGCCTTAGATGAAAAGCAATCGGCGTCAGTCCAAGAGGCGCGGAGCGCACTTCGGCGTCGGTGAGGCCGGCGGTCCACTTGGTCAGGTCGTCGAGCGCAAGCTCAAGCGCGTGCAGGACGGCACGGGCGGCAGCGGAAACATCGGTGTGCGTGCCGCGTAGCCATGGCTCGGTGTAAGGAGTAGATGAAGGGGCAGTGCTCATAAACGAATTTTAGGCCCCGATTCAACCATTCAGTCGACCTGTCATCGCCGACAACTTCCGCATTGCGGACTATTCGCGTACGCGGAAAGTCTTCCACTAGAAATCCGCGAACACCGTGGGGTTTTTCAGGACCGATCCGTTTGGAAGGCTGCATTGTCGGACCCAAGTATTTACTTTGAGTTATTTCCCAGTGGCCGACCACCCACCCACAATCCGAAATGCCTCTCAACGGAAACCCTCCACCAGCCTGCCCGCGGGCGACGGGATTGTTGAGAATAGCTGAGCGACATGCGCCGACTGCTTGTTTGTCCGGGTGGCCGACCTGCTCACTTTGCCGCTCGCGGCATCGAGGAACTGGATGGTGTTTGCAGCAAGCGGCGGAGGCTCCTACAGCTTCGCATACTCTGCTCTCGCTTGACTCAGAAGCGGAATATCCGAATCGGCGTCCTTCCAGATCGCCAGAAAATCCTCATACGCTGCGCGGGCTTTTGTGGTGTCGCCTTCCATGGCGTAGGCACGCGCGAGGCCAAGGCGGGCGAGCGTGGCCCATGGGGAGTTCCTCACGACCGTACGATAATCGATGAACTTCTGAAACTCCGCCGCCGCCCGCGTACCGTCGTGGAGCATCAGGTAGGCTTGTCCGCGCAGGTAGACCGGCGGGAACTTGGGGCAACCCACTTCCACCCCGTAAGCCCTTTCATAGGCGCTGGCCGCTTGCAGCAGCTCCACTGCATGGGCCGGGTCGTTGCCGCGCAAGGCAGTGGCTGCGCGGATCGAAGGCAGCCATTTCCTTTGCAGGAGTGTATCCACCGGCCCGGCCTGGTCGAGTTCGGCTGCAAGTTTCTCTGCTAATGCCGTATCTCCGATCTTGGCGAGTGCCAGGGCCACCACCTCTTGCACGTTGCGATACGGCGCCATTTTCAAGGATGCCATTGCATCTGCTCGGCTCTGCTCTCGGTCTCCTACATCGGCCTCGTACAACGCCTCCCACGCCAGATAGTCAGCGGCGGTCTCTGGTTCGCCGGCCCCCTGAGCGGAATCCATTGCCCGCCGGGCGAATTCGCGCGCGCTTCTCCATCGTCCGTACCATGCCTCGGTCTCCGCCTCTTCGATGAACATCTCATCCTCATTGGGCTTTCCCCGGGCCTGCTCCGCCAATTGCGACATCCGCGCCGTGTCGCCCTTCAGAAAGTAAAGAATGTAGCGAGATTTTGTCATCGATTCAGTCACCAAATTGCGCTCGACTGCCTCGTTGTAGACAGCCTCCGCCTCATCCAGGCTGCCGACGCCAACATAGTTGACAGCGAGGTTTAGATAGGTGCCCGCATTCAGAGACAAAAGATGCGCTTCCCTGGCCTCTTCCAGAGCCTTTTCGTCGTGCCCAAGCCGTCGATAAACTTGTCCCAAGCACAGATGAGCCCCGGCATCCCTCGGGTAGATTTGGAGTCGCAACATACAGGAGGACACGACTTTGTCCAATTCTCCTGTCACGTACTGGTAGTAGCCCTCCTCTATCGAGAGCCGCTCCCGCTCGCTGACTTTATCTCGCAGTGCGTAAGCTTTGCGCTGCATCTCGGCTGCTCGGTCACGCTGCCTGAAGGTTGCATAGGTTCCCGCCATTGCCGAGTAGGCGAGGGCGAAATTCGGGTCCAATTCCGTGGCCCTTGAAAAAAGCGGCAAAGCCTCTGCCCAAGCCCCCTCAGAAGACTTCTTGTCTGCCAGACTGAACGCTTTGAGAGCCTCAAGCGAAGGTGTCGTTGCCTCAACCAGCGGAGTGTCGTACTTTTCGACCGTGCTCAGCGATTCGCCGACTCGGGATCTGAATCTGCCTGCGACCTGATCGAGAGCATGCAACACGTCTTCTTTTCTGGCCGCCTGTACCTGCTCTTCGGCGAGAACCTTTCCGCTTTGGCAGTCCCTTGCACGCAAGCCCACGATGTACTGGCTGCCGAGGGGCGCAATCGAGCCGTCAAGAACGGCTGCGCTGGAAGTTCGCACACAGATCTCTCGCGCGACCTCTGGAGTGAGCCGCGCATCTGCAGGTTGGTCCATCTCGCGCAGCACCTGCTGGATTCGGTCGTCCTCGATAAGGCTCAGGTAAGGCGACTGTTCAAGCTGCACTGCCAGACCCCGCCGCAATGTTTCGTCAAACACCGGGTCCCCAGTGGAGTTCTCAAAGTCGGCAAGCACAACGGTGTCTTGTTCCGTCAGGAGCCGTTTCCCATGATGGAGGTATAAGAACGCGCTTGCGGCAACGGCGGCGAGCAGAAGGATGGAGGCAACCACCCAGACTGTCGACGCTCTGAATTTCGCCGGGGCTGAGGCAGATTTCTCTGGCGCAGGTGGCGCCTCGGCAGGCTCCTCGAGTACCGTCACTTTTGCCACGAACCTGTAGCCCATGGTGGGCACCGTCTCGATGTACCGCGGCACACGGCTGTTCTCGTTCAGGGCCTTACGCAGCAGGACGATTTCCCGAGTCAGAGCGCTCTCGGTGACCATGGCGTCCGGCCACACTTTGTCGAGCAGTTCCTGTTTCGAGACCAGGCGGCTCTGGTTCTGGATCAGGTAGATCAACAGCCGGAGAGCCTTGGGCTCAATCGAAACCGGCGCATGGTCATCGGAAAAGCGAAACTCCCGATCGTCAATCTCGAACTGATCGAACCGATAAACCATTTCTTGCCAGCTTACCGAAAGACCATTCTCGCGCTTTTTTCAGCAAATCTCACCAAAAAATCATCTTCATCGCCGAAATATTCGGCATCCCTCAAGACCATCATCGGGCCCACGCGGCACTGTTCACCCCGTTGAGGTGAACTCCATGCCGTATTCAGGCCGTTCCAAACTTCTTTTCACCCTTGTCTTCTGTTGCGCCTGCGCCCCCATATGCGCCGCAGACCCGGACCCGACTGAATCGACCCCTCAGATCGTCACGGTGAAGATCAAGCTGGACGAGCGATCGATGATCATCGTCCCCGTCAGCGTGAATGGCGCTGGCCCGTACGACTTCGCGCTGGATACAGGCTGCACGAAAACCATTGTCGACCGGAAACTGGCTGCTGGTCTCAATCTGCCGCAAGTTGGCGAAAAGACCGTTTTAGGAGTGCTGGCATCCGCCAAATTGTCGGTCGTGCAGGTTAACGCGCTTTCTGTTGGCGGAGCCAGAGTTAGGGGAGGAGAAGCGTTCAGCGCAGATCACGCTGCCAACGTGACCGCCAGGGTGCGCGGCGTACTGGGCGAAGACTTCCTGCGCAATTTCGACGTGTTGATCGACTATCGTCACCTCGTGATGAGGCTCGAGCTTGCGCCGGGTTCGATGGCCGAAAGCGCTGTTGGCGAACATCTTCCGCTGCGGCTCGCCGGAACACTGAATGGAAGCCCCACTCTCAACAGGGTGATCATCTTTGGCAGGATCCCGGAGTTGGGGGAAGAACCAGTGTCGTTGCTCCTGGATTCTGGGACAAACCAGCTCACGCTCTTCAGAGATAACCTTGGTCCTGGATCGTACCAGCCCGACCTGGTTTCGTTTGGAAGCTTCAGTCATTGGGTCACTTCGACGCAGGTGATGGCCAGCACGATTCTTTCTCTCAAGCTTGGACATGGCTCGCGCATGGATCTGGCGGCGATCGCTTTTCCCCGTCGAGATGCCGTCGATACGGACGGGTTGCTGCCCGCCTGTCTATTCCATTCCGTTCTCATCAGCCACTTTGGCCGGTTCGTCATTCTGAACCCATCGTTTCCTAAAGCTGGTGGCGGTGTGCTGGCGGCGAGATAGCCTGAAGATGGCATTCGTCACGAATACGTGCCGCCCAGAGAACTTTGCGGAACTACATAGATCGATCAGAGCCGCGAACGGTGTCGTCGCAGACATTGATTTGGCATCGTGCACCATTTTCGACCCAACACAGATTCGAGTATGATGGCGCGCAGCGAATTGGGAGCCAAGCCCAGCTCAGGCCGGGAAGTTGAAGTCTGCAGCAAGCTCATGGGGAGACGTTATGAAGAAAGGCGCACGCAGGTTGCTGCCGGCATTGGCGGCTGCTCTGGTTTCATTCATCTTTGCTTCGCCTTGCTACGCGGCAAGCTGCGAAGATCTTCTCAATCTCAAACTGCCCAACGTGACCATCAAGAGCGCCGAACAGGTGGCGGCGGGCGAGTTCGTCGGCCCTGACAAGGTGAAGCAAGCTGACCTGCCCGCCTTCTGCCGCGTGATCGCCTCGGTCAAGCCCTTGCCCGACTCCGACATCGGCGTGGAAATCTGGATGCCCATCGGCCAATGGAAGCGTGTCTTCCACGGCAACGGCAATGGCGGTTTTGCCGGCTCGCTCAGCGCGGGCTACGGCGGCATGGAAGAGGGCCTGAGGCGCGGCTATGCCACTGCCGTTACCGACACGGGCACGGCTCCGGCCACGGTTCTCGATGGCGATCCGCTGATAGGCCACCCGCAAAAATGGCAGGACTGGGGCAAACTGTCGACGCATGTGATGACCGTGACGGGCAAGGCCATCGCCAAGGCCTTCTACGGCGAAGACGCCGCGCATTCCTATTACACCGGATGCTCCACCGGCGGGCAGCAAGGCCTGATTGAGGCGCAGTACTATCCCGACGATTACGACGGCATTCTGGTGGGCGCGCCGGTGATCGACCGCACCTGGGGCCACGCCCTCGCGGTGTGGACCGTGCAGTCGGCCAATCTGCAGCCGGGACGCCAGTTGTCGAGCGCCAAGCTGGCGCTGTTGCACAACGCCGTGCTTTCGGCCTGCGCCGGCAAGGGCAACGGCCTGGCCACGGATGCTTTCGTCAGCGATCCGCTGGCTTGCAAATTCGATCCCGCGGAACTCACTTGCAAGGGCGCCGATTCCGACGCTTGCCTGACCACCGGCGAAGTCCAAACCGCGAAAGATTTCTATTCCGGGCCGGTTAACTCCGCAGGCAAGCCGCTGTATTTTGGCCTGCTCCGCGGAAGCGAGGCGCCCGGCCCCGCCGGCTGGACTTTTGATGAGACACCGTACAAGGGGGAGGCGCCCTTTGATGGCCTGTTCAAATGGGTCTTTGGCGCCGACTGGAATTGGCGCGATTTCAATTTCGCGCGGGATATGCCCAAAGTGAACGCGGTGCTGGCACCTTCAGTAAACGGCGTCACCAGCGGAGACGTAGGCCGCTTCAGGGTGCCCGGCGGCAAGCTCGTCATCTTCCAGGGCTGGGCCGACACGTTGGTGATGCCGGAACAGACGCTCCATTTCTACAACGGCCTGGGCAAAGAGTTTGGAGGAGTGGCGAAGGTGCAGCAATTCGCCCGCCTGTTCATGGCGCCGGGCGTGATGCATTGCGGCGGCGGTGCGGGGCCCAATGCCTTCAATGCAGCCAGTGGCGGCCTGCGCAGGCCGCCCTCCGGAACGCCTGGAGACGATTTGTTCACCGCCCTCACCCAGTGGGTTGAATCCGGCATTGCGCCTGAGCATATCATCGCCACCAAATATGTGGACGATGCCCCCGCCAAAGGTATCGCGATGCAACGTCCGCTCTGTGCCTATCCCGAAAAGGCCTGGTACAAGGGCGCCGGGGATACCAATAAGGCTGAGAATTTTGTGTGCGCGACTGCGGCGCCGCAAAGATAGTTTCTGATCGGGTCTTATTGGGGAGCGCGCTTAGGAAGCAAAGCTGAAAAAACGAGAAGACCAACCGCGATCCAGAAAAATTTATCCAGTCCCTTATCTGTGCCCCAGAGGGTATCTGCGTTCAGTCCTCCTTTATAAATCACCACTTCGGTGAATACGTGCGCAACAAGATCCAGGATTGCAGCGATTGCCGCAGCTCGTAAGGACCAAATTGCCAAGAGCAAGCATGGAGTCAAAAGCGTCCATGCGAACGTGTGCGGCCAGCATTCGATGCCGGGACAGAATCCCATGAAGATCATTCCGAGGAAAGATACGTAGAAGCAAATCGGGACGGCAAGAGCAAAGACGATCCATCGAATCCAAGTCGCTTTGATCATGTGATCGATAACTTACCCCGCGCTTTTGACCCTCACGACGGTGATCTTTTCGAAGCCCTCTTCAAAGACCGGCGGCTTGAGCTTTTCGGCCATCTTGCGCATCACGTCTTCGCTGACGGAGCGGTCGCGCTGGCGATTGCGATCGAGGCAGACTTCGAGCGGCACATCGAAGAAGACGGCCTGCACCTCGTAGCCGAAGCTCTTGGCCATCTTGATCCACTGGCGGCGCTCGTGGATCGACAGATTGGTGGCGTCGACATAATTGGCCGGCATGCGGGCGATGAGGCGCGCGCGCAGGAGCGAGCGCAGCGTGGAAAACACGAGACCCTGGTAGCGCTGCTCCTCAACATCGTCGAAGAGAATGTTGCGCAAAAGGTCGGATGAGAGCGGCGTGATGCCGCGGCGGCCGAACCAAGTGGTTTTGCCGGAGCCGGGCAGGCCGATGGCGAGCACGACGAAGCCTTTGGGCGCTCGCTCGCCGGCAGCTTTTGCAGGAAGTGGCGGCATCTCCGGCTGGGTTTCGACTTCGAGGCGTCCCGAACCGGCAGGCTCGTTCCATTGCTGCCCTGCTGTGGCGTCTTGCCTCGCAGGTCTTTCTTGCCTGGCTGGCGCCGTTTGGCGCGGCGGTGATTGTGTGCGCGCGGGGGCCGCATGATGGGCCTCGTGAGACCGGTGCTGACTCTGCGGCGCGCGTTGCGGCGCGTCGTCAGGGTAAAACGGCACCAGCGGAGCCGGTTGATTCGATGGCAGTTCCTGTCCGATTTTGCCTGTGGATTCTGAAGTATTAGGACCGCGTCTGGAGCGTCGTCTCATGCTGCTGTCATTCCTTGCCGAAAGCGTCTACTTGCACCGGAATACCACACTCGGCGAGGCCGCTGCAAGTCGTGTGCACTCCGTCACATACAGTTCCGCGATGGGAACTTCATGCTTGCGATAGGGAATCGTGTGCGGCTGGGACCGGCGTTTTGTTTTTCTATGCGGCCCAGAATGATACGATCAAGGGTTTGGTGGAAATGCATTTTGTGCACCCTTCAGACACCGCACATCCTGACTCCATAGGACTTGGATCGCGACCTGGATTTTGAACACCTACGCCACAAAGACCACGAAGGAGAAAACGAAACATGGCAGTGAAGGTTGGAATCAACGGCTTCGGCCGCATCGGACGCAATGTGTTGCGGGCCGCGCTTGGGAATAAGGAAATCGACTTTGTCGCCGTCAACGACTTGACCAGCCCGGCAACGCTGGCTCACCTGCTTAAATACGATTCGATCCTGGGCAATTTGCCCAACGACATTCAGTCGGGCGACGATTTTATTTCGGTCGACGGCAAAAAGATCAAGGTGTGGGCCGAGCGCGATCCGGCAAAGCTGCCGTGGGCGGATGTAGGCGCGCAGATCGTGATTGAGTCGACCGGCCACTTTACCGATGCGGAAAAGGCCAAGGCGCACCTGGGATCGACCGTAAAGAAGGTCATTATCTCCGCTCCCGCGACCAACGAAGACGCGACGATTGTGCTCGGCGTGAACGAGGACAAGTACGATGCGGCGAAGCACAACGTGATTTCGAACGCGAGCTGCACGACGAACTGCCTGGCGCCGGTGGTGAAGGTGCTCATCAAGGAGTTCGGCATTGTTAGCGGAATCATGACCACGATTCACAGCTACACCAACGACCAGGTGATTTTGGACTTTCCGCACAAGGACCTGCGCCGCGCTCGCGCAGCCGCGCTGAATATGATTCCCAGCTCCACCGGCGCCGCAAAGGCTCTGAAGCTGGTGATCCCTGAGACCGCTGGCAAGCTGGACGGGTTCGCGATCCGCGTCCCGACACCGAACGTGTCGATCGTGGACCTGACGTTCATCAGCGAGAAGACCACCGATGCGAAGGCTGTGAACGCCGCGCTGAAGGCGGCTTCGGAAGGCCCTCTGAAGGGCATCCTGGGCTACGAAGAGCATGAGCTGGTGAGTTCGGACTTCAAGGGCGACAAGCGCAGCTCAATTGTGGATTCAAAGCTGACGAAGGTTGTTGGGAACAGCGTGAAGGTGCTGAGCTGGTACGACAACGAGTGGGGCTATTCGAACCGCGTTGTGGACCTGATCGGCTTTTTGGCTGGTAAGGGACTGTAAACGACCGTGAATCGTGCATCGTGAACCGTGAGCGCAGTTTGCCGGCCGATCGGCAAGCTCACGGTCCACGACTCGCGATCCACAACACACGACCTGCGCCATCAATCCCGCACGAAAGGCAAATCTCCCATGGCCAAGCTGTCGATTCAAGACATCGAACTGACCAACAAGCGGCTGTTCATCCGCGTCGACTTCAACGTTCCGCTCACCGAGGACGGCACGACCATCACCGACGACACGCGCATTGTGGCGACGCTGCCTACGATTGAATATGCGCTACGCCACCGGGCAAAGGTGATTCTGGCTTCGCACCTGGGGCGGCCGAAGGGCAAGCCGAATCCGAAGTATTCGCTGAAGCCGGTGGTGACGCGGCTGCGCGAGCTGCTCGACAAGAAGCTCGGCGAGGGCGTGAACGTCGCCTTCTCGCCCGATTGCGTGGGCGAGATTGCCGAGGAGATGGCGCGGCAGCTTGAGTCGGGGCAGGTGTTGCTGCTCGAGAATCTGCGCTTTCACGCGGAGGAAGAGGCAAACGATCCGGCCTTTGCCAAGCAGCTGGCGGCGCTTGCAGAGGTGTATGTGAACGACGCGTTCGGCTCGGCGCACCGGGCGCACGCATCGACGGAGGGCATTACGCACTATCTCAAGCCCGCGGTGGCCGGCTTGCTGATGGAAAAAGAGATCACCTATCTGGGCAAGGCGCTGGAGAATCCCGAAAAGCCGTTCGTAGCTATTATTGGCGGATCGAAGATTTCGGGAAAGATCGACGTGATCCAGAACCTGCTGGACAAAGTGAATACGCTGGTGATCGTGGGAGGCATGGCGTACACGTTTTATCGTGCGCTGGGCGTGAAGACCGCGAAGAGCCTCGTTGAGGAAGACAAGATCGAGATGGCGAAGGACGCGCTCGCCAAGGCAAAAGCCAAGGGCGTGAAACTGCTGTTGCCGGTGGACAACATTCTGGCCGACAACTTTGCGGCTGATGCGAAGACTCAAGCGTGGGACAGCTCGAAGGATTTTCCGGAGGGCTGGCAGGGGCTCGACATTGGGCCGAAGTCGGTGAAGGCGATTGAAGATGTGGTTTCGACAGCGAAGACAATAGTTTGGAACGGGCCGGCGGGAGTGTTTGAGTTTCCGCGGTTTGCGGTGGGGACAAACGCGATTGCGCGGGCGGTGGCAGCGAATAGGACGGCGACATCGATCATCGGCGGCGGCGATTCAGTGAGCGCAATTAATCAGGCCGGCGTCGCCGACGAGATCACACACATCTCGACGGGCGGCGGCGCGAGTCTTGAATTTCTTGAAGGCAAGAAGCTGCCGGGAGTTGAGGCGCTGACGAACAAGTAGTGAGCAGTGGACAGTGATTAGTGGTCAGAAAACGCATCCGGCGGACGACCACCGGATGCGTTTTTTGCATCGTGCCGCGAATCGATTCAACGGAGCTTGAGAGGCACGTCTCCCTAGTTATTCGTCGAATTCGAATGGCTCTTCACGCGGACCACCCAATCAACCGGCTCGCTGGTGCCATCGAGCACTCTCACGACGAGCGGCCTTTTACCGTCCGACGTAAAGACAATCGGTTCCACCCTGTCCGCGGAAGACGAAGCCAGAACATGCGTGATAATGCCTCCTGCCGCGCCGTGGATCTCGACGTGCAAATTTGCCGGCTTTGAGCCCTGGAGGCCCGCGCTGTCAATGCTTACGGTGTAGCTGCCCGCCGGCCATACTCCGAAGTTGACCTCGCCGGTATTGTCGGTCGTCTTGGCGGCGCAGCCCCCGCCTGGATTCTTTCCTAGCTTGACGTCGACGCCTTTCAGGGGAGCTCCAGCAAAGGCATTTTGCGCGGAGAGCGCGCAAAATGCTGCAAAACATAGAACCATCAGAACCCGCTTCATTTCGACCTCCAGCCGAGTTTCACGGCAAATCAAATGAATGGTATCAACCCCGATTCCGAAATGGGATCGTCTGGTAGATTCAATCCTTTCGGACGACTCCCTTTTGTAACGTGCCCCACGTCACCTGCGCGACCGGATCGATCTTCTAGAATTGAATTTCAAAAACTTTTCATGCGAAGGGACCGGGAGAATGCCTCGTAAAGCTCTGATTGCCGCCAACTGGAAGATGTATAAAACGCCGGACGAAGCGAAGGCGTTTGTGGAAGCTTTTTTGCCGCTGGTTCAGTGGCACACGCGTGACGAGATTGCGCTGTTCCCTTCTCCGGTGCTGCTGCCGACGGTGGTTCCGGCGTGCAAGGGATCGAATGTCGCCGTGGGCGCGCAGAACATTCATTTTGCCGAGGAGGGCGCGTACACCGGCGAGACTTCAGTCGGACAGTTGAAGGCGGTTGGCGGCACGCATACGCTGATCGGCCACTCGGAGCGGCGGCAGTATTTCGCCGAGACTGACGCGATTGTGAACAAGAAGCTGCACACGGCGTTGAAGCATGGCGTGGTGCCGATCGTATGCATTGGCGAGGTGCTGGAAGAGCGCGAGGCGGGCAAGACGGCGAGCGTGCTGAAGACGCAGGTGACGGGGGCGTTCGCCGGGATTACGCCTGAGTCTGCGAAGCCGATTGTGATTGCGTACGAGCCGGTGTGGGCCATTGGGACGGGCAAGACAGCGACGCCCGATATCGCCGCCGATGCGCACCGCATGATTCGCGCGGAGGTAGCCGAGTTACTGGGCGAGGACGTGGCCGATGCGATGCGGATTCTTTACGGTGGCAGCGTGAAGCCCGATAATGCGACTGCGCTGATCAGCCAGGTTGAGATCGACGGCGCGCTGGTGGGCGGCGCGAGCCTGAAGCCGGACTCATTCGCGGCGATTGTGAAGTATTGAAAGAGCAGCGAGTTAGCAATGAGCCGCCTGGAGCAAACAGCTTCGGGCGGTTTTTGTTTGCACCAACTGCGTCAATAGACCGCGGGGTAGAAGCTCGCGATCCAGTTCTGGAGCAGCGCCGGGAAGCAGCCGAGCACGAGCACGGCGGCGGCGATCGCGACGAGCACAGTCATCGTGACTGCATTTGCACGGATGGGCGTCTCGTCGGTCGCGGGCATGACGTATGCGCGTTTGAGCACCTGCAGATAGTAGTAGAGCGATACGGCGCTGAATGCGATGGCGAGGGCAACCAGCGTGAGTTGCTCGGCCGGCAGCGAAGATAAGGGACCTTTGAAGCCGTGGAAACCGGGGCTGAGCACCGCCGCAAACAGATTGAATTTGGCCCAGAAGCCGACCAGCGGCGGAATTCCGGCGAGCGAGAGGAAGAGCACGAGCAGTACGGCGGCGAGCATGGGGTTGCGCTTGTTCAGGCCGAGGAAGGCGCTGAGCTTGTCGGAGCCGGTGGCGCGCTCGACGACGCCGACCACGCCGAATGCTCCGATAGTTGTCAGGCCATACGTCACGATGTAGTAGAGAATGGCCTGCGCGCTCAAGTCGGTCCATGAGAAAAATGCCAGGCCGAGCAGAATGTATCCGGCGTGCGCGATGGCCGAGTAGGCAAGCAGGCGGCGCACGCTGGACTGCGCCAGCGCGGCCAGGTTGCCGAAGATCATCGAGAGCACGGACAGATCCATCAAGATCAAGGGCCAGATGGTGACGAAGCCGGGAGTGGCATGCGTGGGCGGTGCGCCTGTGGAGTGGGTGAAAACCATGACGCGACCAACCATGTGCAGCATCGCGGGCCAGCGAAGAACTGCTCTGCTGATGGAGATGAGCAGTGCGAAGCTGGCGACCTTCGAAACCGACGCGATGAATGCGGCAGCGGGTGCAGGTGCGCCTTCGTAGGTGTCTGGCGCCCAAAGGTGGAACGGGACAGCTGCGATTTTGAAGCCGAGACCGGCAGCGATCATGACCAGCGCAACGTAGAGGAGCGGCGATGCGCCGTGGTATGAAGCCATCAGAGTTCCGACCACAACCTTCGGCAGGCTGGTTGAACCCGAGAGCCCGTAGAGATAGCTGAAGCCAAAGAGAAGAAAGGCCGCGGACATTCCGCCGAAGAGGTAATACTTGATGGCGGCTTCGGCGCTTTTTTCGGAGTGCTTGTTGAAGGCCGTGAGGACGTAGAGGCCGAGCGAGAGTAGCTCGAGGCCGATGAAGATGACCAGGAGATCCTGGGCGGCTGAGATGATGAGGCCGCCGGCAGCTGCCATCAAGACAACCGAGACATATTCGCCGGCGTGGCGCGTGAAGGCAGAATCCGCTGAGCCCGAGTCCACAATTAACAGGAGAGTAAGCGCGGTGAGAATGAGGATGGCAACCTGCGCGACGGCGGCAGAGCCCCCTGCTGCGAGCAGAACATCGTTGCCTGCGCTGAAGCCTTCCCAATCGACCGCGAGGACGGCCCATATACCCACGATGGAACCGGCAACGCCGATGAATGCCGCAACGGCGAAGCGAATATTCAGAGTGGCCTTGCGCAGAAAGCCGAGATCGACAATGAGCACGACGAGCGCGGCGACTTCGAGGATGGTTTCAGGCAGCGTGGCGTGAAAGAGGGAGACGTAGTTCATTGCGCGCCTCCCGCGAGCAGCGCTCTGACGGCCGGCTCAATTTGATCGAGGAGAATGCGCGGATAAAGGCCGACGACAAGCGTGGAGATGCCGAGGAGTGCGACGCCGGCATATTCGGGCCACGTGATGGGAGCGAATTTGTGCAGGTGTTCCGATTCGAGCTCGTGCGGGGTGGGCAGCGCGTCGCTGAAGAATGCCTTTTGCAGTGCGCGCCAGACGTAGGCCACACCGACGATGATGCCGATGCCGGAAGCGATCGTCCACCAGGGATTGGCTTGCCACGCGCCGACGAGGACCTGGAGCTCGGCGACGAATCCGGAGAAGCCGGGCAGGCCCATGGAAGCGACACCAGCAAAGACGAAGGCCCATGCTGCGAATGGCAGTCGTCGCGAAAGGTGCATGGGCTCGAGCTCGGCGAATTGGCGGGTATGCGTGCGGTCGTACACGATGCGGCCGACAATGGCGAAGAGCAGGCCGGCAATGACGCCGTGCGAGAACATTTGCAGCACCGCGCCGTCGACGCCGATTTGGTTGAGCGTCATGAGGCCGAGGAGAACGAAGCCCATGTGGCTGACGCTGGAGTAGCCGATGACGAATTTGAAGTCGGTTTGCGCGAGAGCGACGAGCGCGCCGTAGACGATGCCGATGACGGCGAGCCAAGCGAAAACGTCGCGCCAGGAGCCGATGCCAAGGAACGAGAATCCCCAGGTGTCGAGGCCGTGGGGAAAAAGGCCGATGCCGACGCGGAGGCAACCGTAGGCGCCCAGCTTCATGACTACACCGGCGAGCAGCATGGATGCGGCGGTGGGCGCGGCGACGTGGCCGGTGGGCGCCCAGGTGTGGAACGGCCACATGCCGGCGAGGATTGCAAAGCCAATGAAGACCAGCGGGAAGCACCACAACTGAAAATCGACGGGCAGGCCCGCGTGCGCGAGATAGCCGAGCGTGGTGGAATGGCTGCCGGCCATTGTGTAAGCCGCGAGCAGGCCGATCAAGACCATCGCGGAGCCGACAAACGAATAGAGCGCGAGCTTCATGGCGCCGTATTCGCGGCGCGTGGATCCCCAGATGGAGATGAGGAAGTACTTAGGAACGATAGCGATTTCGTAAAACACGAAGAGCAGAAAGAGATCGCCGCTCAAGAAGACGCCGTAGACGCCGCCGATGAGCGCGAGATAGAACGCGAAGAACTGGTTGGTGCGGAGGTCGATGTTCCAACTGAAGAGAACACCGGCGACAGAGGCAATGCCGGTGAGGAGAATCAGCACGCGGCTGATGCCGTCAGCTGCGAGCAGAAAGTGGATGCCCATGGAGGGCACCCAGTGCACGTCGATGAAGACCTGGCGGCCCTGGCTCATGCCGGCGGCGTAGCCGGCGACGGCGATGACAAGGCCCGCGACAGCGACCAGGAGCGCCCACCAGCGGGCGAGCGTGGGCTTCGCGCGGGGTAGCAGCGCTGAGATAAACGCTCCGGCAAACGAGATGTAAATAACCCAGGCCACTAACTAGAATCTCCAATGCGACAGCAAGTGCATGACGGTGGGATTGATGGTGTCGAGAATCAAACGCGGCGCGAGGCCGATGATAAACATGAGCACGATAACTGGCGCGAGGGCAATTCGTTCACTGTGATGCAGATCAGGAAAGTTGACCCAGCGCTCGGGAACAGGGCCGGTGAAGACTTTCTGAATGACGGTGAGAATCACGATCGCTGTCACGAGCAAACCGAGGACGGATACTGTTGCGCTGATCCATGACAGCGGAAACGTTCCACGGAAAATCAAAAACTCGCTGACGAAACTGTTCAGGCCGGGCAGGCCAAGCGAAGAAAAGAGCACGATGCCCATCAGGCCGGCGAAGACCGGAGCGGGCTTGCGCAAGCCGCCGAAATCGTCGATGCCGCGCAGGCCGCCGGTGCGGAACTGGATCATGGCGATGAACCAGAAGATGGCAGCGGCGGTGAGGCCGTGATTGAACATCTGGAGGATGACGCCGTTCAGCGCGGCGGCCTGGCTGGCCTGTTGCGCAGCGCCTGAAACCGGAACGGCCAGAGCGAAAATGCCGAGCAGGCAGTAGCCGAGGTGATTGACCGAGGAGTAGGCGAAGACGCTCTTCAAATCTTTTTGCGCGGCGGCAGCCCAAGCGCCCATGACGATAGTTGCGACGGCGAGGACGAGGAGCGGCGCGCGCATGGCGGCGATCTGCGGGCCAAAGATGGGCAACGCGATTCGCAGCAGACCGTAAACGCCCATCTTCGACATGGCGCCGGTGAGCAGCATAGTGACGGGCGAAGGCGCTTCAGCGTAAGCGGCGGGGAGCCAAGTGTGAAACGGCACGAGCGGTACTTTGACGGCGAATCCCGCGAGCACGCCGACTGCGAGCCACGGCATGACCGCGCCCATGTGCGCTGTTACCATTTGCGCGAGACCACCGGAGGCAGACATGGCAGCGAGAATGCCGAAGTCCATTGTGCCCGGCGAGGATTTGGTTCCGGTGGAGAGAAACACGGCGAGAAACGAGAGCAGGAGCGCCACCGAGCCGGCCATGGTGTAGACGAAGAATTGCGTGGCAGCGGGGCCGCGGCGCGGGCCGCCCCACAATTTGATGAGAAAGAATGCGGGGATCAGGCTCAGTTCCCAGAATAAAAACCAATGGAAGAAATTGAGCGCGGTGAAGGTGCCGAAAAGTCCCGACTCGAGCATGAGGATGAGGCTGTAAAAGAGGCCGGGCATGTGGTGTACGCGATGCGATGCATCAACCGACATGAGGGTGACGATGGCGGAAAGCAAGAGCATCAGCGCGCCAAGGCCGTCGACGCCAAGGTGATATTCGACGCCCAGCGAAGGCGCCCAGGGATGCAGCTCGACGAGGCCGATGCTGCCATCGGTGGGGAGACTTACCCAGATGAGAAGCGCGATAACGAGGCAGGCGAACGAGGTTACCAACGCAACGCCGCGCGCATGCTTGCCCACCAAGAGCGCTATCATGGCGCCGACGAGCGGCAACACGGTTATGACGGTGAGAATGGGAAAGCCGCTGGCGATCGCGTTCATGGGCGGCTGCTCCATATCAGCACCAGGGCCAGCGCGACAACAGCGACGGCGAGAATGCGCAGGTAGTTTTGCACGCGGCCGCTTTGCAGGCTGGCGAGCAGGCCGCCGCCTTCAGCGAGTTCTTCGCAGGTTTTGTCGAAGCCGCCGTCAACCCAATTGACGTCGAGCAGGCGATTGAGGCGTGCCCACAGAGCGAAGACCCAGGCGACGAGCGACACAATTCCGCCCCACACGCGGCGGTCGAGCCAATCGGCCACGCGCGCCCACCATTTGTAGAAGGCGACCACCGTGACGCCGTAGAGCTCGTCGACATAGAGGCGATCGCGCAGAGGAGCCCAGAGCCAGGGTGCGGATTTCTCGAGCGCATCGGGTTCCTTAGGCTTGGGCGATTTGTTGCCGTAGAGCCGCCAGCCGAGCCAGAGGCCGAGAAAGACCACCAGCGATGAAGTGAGCATGAGCAGGGCGAGACCCGGCTCTGCGAATCCATGCCAACTGAAGGTTGCCGTGCGGCCGTCGAGAAAATCGCGGAACCAGGGCCACGCCGGAGTTCCGATCAAGCCCAGCGCCATGGCAAAAAACGCGAGGATTGCCAGCGGCGTGGTCATGATCTTCGGGCTTTCGTGCGCTGTTCCGTGACCACGCCAGTAGCCGAGGAAGACGTAGCAGACCTGGCGCGTCATATAAAAAGCGGTGAGCAGCGCGCCGAAGACGAGCATATAAAACGGAACTTTTGCGACGGACCAATGTTGCGCCGCTTCGAGAATGGCGTCCTTCGACCAGAAGCCGGAGAAGAAGATCGGAAATCCGCAGAGCGCCAACATGCCGATGGTGTAGGTGATGAAGGTGAGCGGCATGTCTGCGCGCAGGCCGCCCATGCGGCGGATGTCCTGCTCTTCATGGCAGCCATGAATCACCGAGCCCGCGCCGAGAAAGAGCAGCGCCTTGAAAAACGCGTGCGTGATGAGGTGGAACATTCCTACGGCGACGCCGCCGACGCCAAGACCGGCCATCATATAGCCGAGTTGCGAGACCGTGGAGTAGGCAAGAATGCGCTTGATGTCGCTTTGCGCGACGGCGATGAGCGCGGCGAAGACCGCAGTGGCTGCGCCGACCCACGTGATGACAGTGAGCGCAACGGTGGTACCGCCAGCAGGCGCGCCGATTTGCATGAGCGGGTAAACACGCGCGACAAGATAGACGCCGGCAGCGACCATTGTGGCCGCGTGAATGAGCGCCGAGACCGGCGTCGGGCCCTCCATGGCGTCGGGCAGCCAAACGTGGAGCGGAAGCTGACCGCTCTTGCCTGCGGCTCCGGCAAAGATAAGCAAAGCGATGGCGCTGGCGGCACTGAGGCCAAGGCCCGCGTGCTGGCTCAGAAGCAGAGCCAGGGCAGTCGGCTCAATCGCTCCACCACCGCCTTTGTAGAGGAGTAGTGTGCCAGTTTGTGAAAACAGCCAGACGATGCCGAGGAAAAAGAAAATGTCGCCGACGCGTGTGGTGACGAAGGCTTTTTTGGCAGCAGCGGCGGCCGAGGGCTTTTGATACCAGAAGCCGATGAGCAGATAGGAGGTGAGGCCGACGATCTCCCAACACATGAAGAGGAGCAGAAGACTATTGGAGATGACGACGCCGAGCATGGCTCCGGCAAAGAGCGAGAGGAAGCAGAAGAAGCGCGTGAAGTTTTCGTCATGGGCCATGTAGCCGACGGAATAGATAAAGATGAGCAGCCCGACGAAGCTGACCATCACGAGCATCACGGCGGAGAGCGGATCAAGAATCCAGCCGAGGTCGACCGAAGTGTGGCCGACGACGAACCACGTGGAATATGTGCTGACCCTCAGGCCTGGGCGCATAGCCACCAGCACAAATGCGATCAGCGAATAAAGAAAGGAAAAGCTGAGCGAGCCGATCGCGAGTCTGGCCGCGGTTTTGCGGCGGTCGCGCTTCATAAGCGCAATCGCACCGGAGGCAATCATCGGAACCACTGGGACCAGTACCAGCGTTTCTCCAATGATGGCGCCCGTCACCGCAGCTGCGACCTGAGCTTGATCTTGCATTCGCAGTTCACCCTTTCATCCGGTCGATCTTGTCGAGCTCGGTCGTGTTCGTCTGGCGATAGATGGCGATCACAAGGCCTAAGCCGACGGCTGCTTCGGCAGCAGCGACGGCGATGGAAAAAATCGCGAACATCATACCCGTGAGCGCCTCGGGATGCGGGCCGTAGCGCCAGAATGCGATCAGGTTCAGGTTGGCCGCGTTGAGCATCAGCTCAATTCCGATGAGGACGATAATGGCATTGCGCCTGGTGAGTGCGCCGCCAAGGCCGATGGCGAAGACCAGGGCCGCAACGAGAAGATAGCCCGCAAGAGGCGTTGTCATTGCTGCTTCCCTTTCTCGTGCATGGCGACGATGACAGCGCCGATGGTGGCCGCGGTGAGGAGCAGGGCGAGGATTTCGAGCGGAAGCACGTATCGGCCAACAAGCGCAATGCCGATGTCGTGCGCTGTGGCAGATGGGACGTTGTCCTGCTGCGGAATTCCATGAGTGCTTGCAATCACAGCCCATCCCAGAACCGCAAACACGGCAGCCGCGATGGCCAGGCCCAGCGCCCAGGTACTGCTGAAGACGCCGTGTTTGGGAAGATCGGAACCACGCGTAAGCAAAATAGCAAAGACAACGAGGATGGCGACGGCGCCAATGTAAACGAGGATCTGCGCGAAGCCCACGAACTGCGCGTCGAGTTGAAGGAACAGAAGCGCCAGGCCGGCGAATGCGACAGTAACGGCGAGCGCGCAGTGAACCAAGTGCTTGAGCAGAACCGTGGCCAGAGCGCCGGCGAGCGTGACGACCGCGAGCAGATAGAAGATGGGGCTCACTGTTCGGCTGTCCTTTCGTGCACATTCATGCGATGAACGCACTTCAAACCTTGCTCACTCTGCATAGCGGTAGCTCCTGCGGCCGATGTGGCGGCCGCGAAGGCTGATTGTGCCCATGAGCGCGTAGGCTGCCACGAGGATGACACTGCAGACGACCCAACGCTGCCAGCCCTCGCCCATGAAATGCCAAAGAGCGGTGACCAACAGATTGAGAAGCGTGAATGGCAGAACGAATTTCCAGGCAAAGTTCATCAATTGATCCTGGCGCAGGCGGGGCAGCGTGCCGCGCATCCAGATGAAGACGAAGATCGACATCATGACTTTGCCGAAGAACCAGAACCACGACGGAATGAACTGGAGGAACGAAAACGGCGCGGACCATCCGCCGAGAAACAGCGTGGTGCCGAGGCCGGAGATAGAAAACATGGCGAGATACTCACCGAGAAAGAAGAGCGCAAATTTGAATCCTGAATATTCGGTGTGATAGCCGGCGACGAGCTCCGATTCGCCCTCGGGCAAATCGAAAGGCGAGCGGTTGGTTTCGGCCGTGGCGGCGATGGCGTACATGAGAAAGCCGGCGAGGCCCCACGGCGTGAAGATGTACCAGTGCGGGAAGACGCCGCTGTACTGATTCTGCGCCGCAACGATGGCTGGAAGAGAAAGCGAACCGCTGATCATGACGACAGCCACGCTCGAGAGCAGCAACACAACTTCGTAGCTGATCATCTGCGCCACCGCGCGCATCGCGCCAAGCAGCGAGTATTTGTTGCGGCTCGACCAGCCCGCCATGAAAACGGAAAGCTCAGTGGCAGCGCCCATGGCAAAGAAGAAGAGCAGGCCGGAGTCCATGTCGACCAGCACCATGTTGCGGCCCATGGGCAGCACGGCGAAGCCCATGAAGACAGTGACGACGAGGACGAGCGGGGCGAGGAAATGGACGAGAGCGTTGGCGCTGAGCGGAACAATGTCTTCTTTGGTGAGCGATTTGATGCCGTCGGCAATGGGCTGAAAGAGGCCGAATGGGCCGACACGATTGGGGCCGAGCCGGTTCTGGATGCGGCCGAGGCCTTTGCGCTCGAAAACTGTGGTTAGCGCGAAGAGACCGGGGAACACGCAGACGATGGCGATGACGTCGAGCACGACTGCAGCGGCGGGCTGCACCGCCGCGGGAAGGAACCCGACGAGCCAGTTGCGGAGAAAAATGAAAATCTGGTCGAGATTTGCGGAGAAGGAATTCGCGGCCTCAAACGCAACGATCATGGCCTAGCTTCCTCCCTCGTTCTTCGCGGGCGGGGCGGACGGCTTGGCCGCACCGGGCGCAGATGCGCTCGCAGGAGCCGAGGCTTTGGCGGCGGCTGCTTGCGCAGCGGCCTTTGCGCGCGCCTCAACTTTGGCTTTTTCCTCGGCCAAGCGCGCGTCCACCTCCGCGGCTTCAGTGGGATGAATGGAGTGGTAATACTCGTTCGACTTGGCAAGCTTCTCGCGATCTTCGAGGAGGCCGGCGAAGCGATCGTCGGTGGCGAGCTCGAATTGTGTGTCCATTTTGATGGCTTCGAACGGGCAAACTTCAACGCAGATCTGGCAGCTCATGCAGACCGAGATATCAATGTCGAAGCGCGCCGGATAAAACTGGGGCTTGCCGACATAATCGGGCTTTTTGTCAGCGCTTTTTTCAATGTAGATGCATTTAGGCGGACATTCCTTCTCGCAGATCTGGCAAGCCACGCAGCGCAGGCCGGCTTCCCAGTCCGCGCCATCGTAGACAAGAAAGGGGAAGACGCGCGCATTCTCGGCAGTCGGAATCCGCTCTTCCGGATACTCGACCGTCGTGAGGCGATCCTTGGAAACGTAACTTCCGAAGAAGTTTCGCGCCGTCTCCGCCATCCCTTTCAGAATTCCATCACCCAGCAATGCATTCACTCCAGTTCACGGTTCAGAGTTCGTAGTTCAAATTCCGTTCATCATCTGTCCACTTCGCCCAGGACAATGTCGACGCTGCCGAAGATGAGGACGACATCGGCAACGTTGTGGCCCAGGCACATGTCTTCAAGAATCGTAAGGTTGATCAGGCTCGGCGGCCGCACGCGATATCGATAGGGATTCGGGCCGCCGTCGCTGATGAGATAAAAACCAAGCTCGCCCTTGGGCGCTTCAATGCGGCCATAGGCCTCGCCAGGTTTGGGACGGAAGCCGCGAAGTTTTGCTTTCGCGTCCATAATCGGTCCGGCGGGAATGTCTTTGAGTGCCTGTTCCAGAATCTTGATCGATTCGCGCATTTCGAGCACGCGCACCATATAGCGGTCGTAGATGTCGCCGTGATCGCCGAGCGGAATGCGGAACTGAAATCGGTCGTAGATGCCGTAGTGGTCGACTTTGCGAATGTCATAATTTACGCCGGATGCGCGCAGCATAGGACCGGAGACGCCGGCATTGACTGCGAGCTCGGGCCGCAAAACGCCAATGCCCTGGCAGCGCGCCATCAAAATTTCGTTGGTTGAAAGCAGGGCCTCGAACTCGTCGACGAATGCGGGCAGGCCGGCGACCACTTTGCGCGTCGCGTCGAGCCAAGGCGCCGAAATATCCACGCGGCAGCCGCCGAAGCGCATGTAGTTGCACATCATGCGCGAACCGGTGAGCGACTCGAACAGGTCGAGAATTTTTTCGCGCTCCTTGAAGGCGTACATGAGCGGCGTGCCGCTTGCGCCCATTTCCTGGATTAGAAATCCAATGGAAGAGGCGTGGTTCTGCACGCGCGTGAGTTCGGCGAGGATGACGCGAATGTATTCGGCACGCTCCGGCACCGGCTGGCCGGCGAGTTTCTCTACGGCCAGCGCATAGGCCCAATTGTTGGTGAGCGAGCAGAAGTAGTCGAGGCGATCGGTGTAGGGCATGGACGCAATGTAGGCCGCGCCCTCGGCGATTTTTTCGTGATTGCGGTGCAGATAACCGAAGACCGGCTTGAGGCGAACGACGCGCTCGCCGTCGAGGGCCACGTCCATGCGGAAGACGCCGTGGGTCGACGGATGATGCGGGCCCATGGCCACTTCAAGCAGCTCGCCCTCGCCGTCCGGCGCGATGACCGGCGGCCGGTTCCAGCCAGCGGGCTTTTCCGATTTGGATTCCACGACAGTCATTTGGCGGCGGCTTCCTGATCCCTGTTCCCTGCTCCCTGTTCCCTGTTTTTGTGTTCCTGGACGCGCTTCAGCACTTCGTCGTGCGGCGTGGGCTCGTATTCAAAATCGTCGGGCTCAACGTAGTCCTTGCGCATGGGAAAATCTTTGAACTCGGGCCACATCAAAATGCGGCGCAGATCGGGATGGCCGGCGAAAATAATGCCGTAGAGATCGAAGACCTCGCGCTCCTGAAATTCGGCCGCGCGCCAAATGGGCGTAAGCGACGGAAGGTCGGTTTGGTCGGTTCGGTTGGCCGTGCGCATGCGAATCACGAGCGGGCCGTGCTTGTTCTCGACCGAGAAAAGGTGATAGACCGCTTCGAGGTAGCCGGGCTCGACGTGTCTGCGGGTCTCTTCGACGGTTTCTTCAACGGGCTGGTCGATTTTTTGGCCGTCAGGGCCGTCGACGGTTTTGGTGACGGTACGCGTGACCTTCACTTTTTCGGTGACTTCTTTATCGGGCCAGTCGACGCCGGTGACATTGGAGAGAAAATCGAAGGCGAGCTCGACGTCGTCACGCAGAAATGTTGCCACGGCGACGGCGCTTTCCGGCGCAAGACGGAGCGAGTGTTGCGCGGATGGGCTGGGGTTCGAGACAAACTCGACGCCCGCGCCGGGAACCGCCGCTTCAATCGCCGTTTTGATTTCTTCGACTGATTTCAAAAAACAGCTCCTAGCTTTTAGCTTCTAGCTCCTGGCCGCTTCATCACGCCGCCGGAATCTTGCCGCTCACTTTTCTCTTTTCTCTGTTCTCTCTTCTCTGCATTCACCGAATCGTGATCGGCACGGGCCAGACTCCCGGGTTCGAGGGCGGCTCCAGATCGTGTTCGCCCTGCTCCGGTACCGGAAATTCGCCTTGCGCATTGGGGTCGAGATGGCGTGGGCGATCGTCGCCGGTGAGATGCTGACCGTCGATTTTCTTTTGCAGCGTCATGAACGCCTGGATCAGCGCCTCTGGCCGCGGTGGGCAGCCGGGAATGTGCACGTCCACCGGAATGTAGCGGTCGATACCTTTGAGAACGTTGTATCCCTGCTTGAACGGACCGCCGGAGATGGCACATGCGCCCATGGCGATGACGTAACGCGGCTCGGCCATCTGGTTGTAGAGGCGGACAACTTGCGGTGCCATTTTCTTAGTTACGGTGCCGGAGACGATCATGAGGTCGGCCTGGCGCGGCGAGGGGCGGAAGACCTCGGCGCCGAAGCGGGCCAGATCGTAGCGCGCCATGGTGGTGGCGATCATCTCAATGGCGCAACAGGCGAGGCCGAACTGCATGGGCCAGACCGAGCTGCGGCGGCCCCAGTTGTAGAGCTCTTCGATGGTGGTGACGAAGATGCCCTGTTTGCCGAGTTCGATCTTCAAGTTTTGGTCAACTGCCATTGGTCGCTTCGCTCCAGTTCACAGTTCATCGTTCAGAGTTCACAGTTCTTCGGATCGGCGAACTACGAACTATGAACTGCAAACTTCAAACTCGTCATCATTGCCACGTCAGCACGCCTTTTGCCCACGCCCAGGCCAGCCCCTCAACCAGGAGAAGGACAAAGATCAGCATGGCCGCGCAAGCTGCCGCGCCCAAACCCGTAAATGCCACCGCAAACGGCAGCAGAAAAACCGCTTCCACGTCGAAAATGAGAAAAATGATGCCGTAAAGGTAATAGGCTGAACGAAATTGCAGCCAGGCATCGCCTTTCGATTCAAGCCCGCACTCGTAGATGGCGTTTTTGACGGCGTTGGGCTTTTGCGGCGAAAAGACCCGCGCCCACAGCCACGCGAGGCCGAGCGGGGCCAGGCCGAATCCGAGAGCCGCCACGAACAAAACGGCCAATGAAAAGTAAGGACTGGAAGCCATCGCGGGAAAGAAATTCCTACTCTTCAAAGCTACCAGTTTGGGGTATGTTTTGGCGAAGACCTGGCGGCAGTTTCGCGCCATTCAGGCGGGTTTTTCCACCATTTATCCCATCAGGTGAACCGTTGGCTGGATGCGGCCTCCAGGGTGGCTAGTCGCCATCGCCGTCGGCCACTTTTTTCGCGCGCGACCTTTTCGCATGAACATTGAGCATGGGCGGAATCGGCGCCGAGCCCATCGCGTCCTTCCACAGGATCACATTGAGTTCTTCGGCAGGAGCCCGATCGGCGTGGCTGAAATCCATTTTCATGCTGGCCCGTGCTCCGACGGCATTTGGGGGGTTCGCGGTGTAGATGAGGCCATTGTCTCGGTTTGTGTAGTCAGCCGTGTAGGGCGGCTGGTTGCCCGGTCCGGTAAACTCGGGCGCGATCATCGAGCAGAACGCATCGTTGTTGTTCATCGGCGGCAAGCCCAGCAAAGCCTCCATGGTGCGGACGACACTCACCGTGGAGTAGAAACGGCTATCGACAAACGACGTGCCATTGTTGCCGTGCGGCGAATACTTGCTGATGACGAGCGCAATGCTGCGGTGCGCGTCAACATGGTCGGCGCCGTTCTGCGCGTCGTCCTCGAGAACGAAAAAGGCCGTGTCGTCCCAGTAGGGTGAGTGCGAGACGGCCTCCACGGCGCGGCCCACTGCCAGATCGTTATCGGCGACACTGGATTTTGGTGTTGGGCCGCCGGGGCGCGTTCCCGCAGTGTGATCGTTGGGCAGGCGCAGCAGCACAAAATCCGGCATGGTGTCGTGGCCGCGCTCGCGATCGGCGACCCACCGCTTGAGGTGTCGAAGAAAAATGTCCACCCGGATCTGGTCCGGAATCATGAGATTGAAGTCTGGAGACTCGGGCGCAAAGTGGCCAACCAACTCGGGCTTGGTGGCGATGTTGTTGGCCAGCCGCGGAATGGGCCACGGCCACTTGTTCACCCCGCCGCCCCACTCTGCGGGCAGCGCCTCGCCGGGCGCGATCGCTTTGCGTGCACATTTCGGGCCGGCAAGCATCCAGCCGAGCGTCGCGTTGGCGACGGCTTTCTGATCGCAAAACGTCGACGAAACGAATTCGCCAAAGTGGTAGTAAGTTTTGCCGTGCGCTGCCAGGTCGCCCCACAGGTATCCACTGGCCGGCTGGTTCACGTCGGGAATCTTCTGCAGCAGCGGATAACCGTCGGCTACAACGCCTTCGTAGTCGTACGGCCGCTGCTCGCCGCGATAATTCTGCTGCCAGGTCTTCTCCAGGTAATCGGTGCCGATGGCCGCCGTAGACCAGACGTGCCCGTCGCCGGATACTTCGCCGGAGTCAAAGAAGTTGTCGAGCACTCCGAATTGAAGCGCCAGCTTGTGCTCGTTAGGAGTGATCGACTCCCCATACATTGCAAGACTCGGATCGCCGTTGCCCACCTGCTTGCCGTCCCGCATGAGATCGCCAAGGATCTGGTCGTAGGTGCGGTTTTCCTTGATGATGTAGATGACGTGGCGAATGCGATGCCTGGAGCCGCCGGCAAATGCGATCTGCTGTTGTGCGGCTTTCATGCGGTTCGAGGCGAGCACCGTCGTGGTCCAGTCGGCGAGGTGGCTGTCGATCTCGGACTCATCGATCGCTGCCAATGAACCGTAAAGCAAAGTGGCGATGTAGGTGCTGCTGCCCCTGCGCTGATGCGGCTGGGATTCGGCTATCCTCTGCGGGAAGTTGTTCGGCCCGGTTCCCATGCCCTTGTCGGTCGCGACGTATAGTTTGCCGCCGGAAGGCGTCGCGATGAACGCCATCGACATCGGCATCCACTCGGAGGGAATGAATCCGTCCGGCTCGACCATTCCGGTCCTCGCCGACTTCGCCGTCAATTTCCGCGGGTCGATCACGGCGACGGCATCGGTGGCCATGTTGGCCACATAGAGACGGGTGCCGTCGGCGTTTACTGCGAGCGCAACCGGCTCTGCGCCAAAATAACTCTGCCCCGGCAAGCGCGTATCGAAGTAGCCTTTCAGCTGGAACTGGCCCGAGGTCACATTCACCGCGGCCACAGCGTCGCGATTGGCGAGCGCGATGTAGAGCATCTTCTCGCCGGGCGAAAAAGCAAACGCGCATGGGTGCGTTCCCGGAGCGATGGGACTCGACGGCTTGAGCAGCGCGAGCTTGCGGTCCACAGTGCCGCGCGTCAGGTCGAGTTCGGCGATCTCAGAGGCATTCCAAAGCGCAACAAATGCCCGCTTGCCATTGCTCGTGACGGCAAGAGCGACGGGGTAGGTCGAGGGCACGATGTTGTTTTCCGAGAGGTCGAAGCGCTTCTCGATCGCGCCCGTCGCGGCGTCGACGAGAACAACATCGTCAGAGAGATTCTCGGCAATGAGCAACTTCTCGTGGCCGGTCTCGCCGAGCACCGCAATTGCAGCGGGATACGGTACTCCCTCGTGATTGTCGATTCCCTCGGGCAGGCGCGTCATTCGCCACGGCGGGAGCGGCGCGACCGGCAGATGAATCAGGCGCTCGGGTGCGAGCCTTCCCTCTGCAAAGCTGTAGACGGCGATACCGCTGCCCACATCGTCCTTGCCATCGCCTTCTGCGTCGGTGAGCGAGGCCATGCTGGCGTAGACGTGTGTGCCGTCACGGCTGAACGCAAGCCCGAAATAGAGCGTCTGGTGCGCGCGATAGTAGGTTCGCTCATCGGGAAAGTCGGTAAGCGCGCCGGTCTGGGTGTCCAGCACAGAAAACGACTGGTCATATCTCGATTCAAAGGTTCCGTAGCCCGCATTCACCGTGACCACATAGCGCCCATCGGGCGAGACTGCCATCGAGATAGGCTCGCTGTTGATGCGCTGGGGATTGCCAGGGACTTCGCCGATCAGCTGCTTGCTCGAGGGCAAGTCGATACTCTGGTTGGCTTCGGCGGTTTGCGCCGAAACGCAAGCCGATCCGACAGACAGCGCGGCGAAGATCGCGAAAGAAATCCCGGGCCCCATGGAGATACATACCTCGAGTCGATCAAACGCGGCCCGCGTGAATTTGCGGTAAATCAAAGAAGTGCGCCGCAGACCAACGCGCTCAGTCTATCGAATAAGATGCTGCGTTAGCCGAACGAATGAACCTGGAGCCAGAATTCCGGCCAGGGTTCGCGGAGATTTCTGCAAACCCAAATCGTGGTGTAGTCGCCAATGGCAGAGTTCTCGATGCCGTATCGGTTTGTTACATGGCCCGCGACTTCACAGGAATCGAAGGCTCCAACAATAATCTTTGGGAAACCAATGACGATCAAGGTGGAAGGCGGCGGGTTTCCATATCCGCGCAGCCAGTCGCTATCGGAACCGCTGATGGCCGCCGGCAGACCGTAGCGCGCGCCGAAGATCGCGATCGCGCCCGTTCCTCCCGAGTCACCTGTCAGAATTCCCAGATGGCTGCGGTCCGCGGCGGGCAGGGAGTCGCGGATCTGGGCGGCGGCCTCGGCCATCTCTGGCCAATCGAACTCCTCGTTGAAATTCCCGTTCGCCTTGTCGGCAAACTTCCACCAGGATGAGCCCGCAGGTGCGATGGGTAGCACCACTGGACCGACTAACACCGCTGCCACTGCCAATGCGCGATACGTTCTCCTGCGAACGAGGCGAGCACGATCTGCAGACAACGTTTTGACCCACTGATCTCCCCATGCCGAACCCGCGGCCAACAACATGGGATAGGCTGGAGCGAGGTAATACTGGCGGCCGCGAGCGAGCAGGAACAGAAGCAGTGGCGCCAGGTACATCCAGGCGATCATGCGATAGCGTTTGCCGCCCGGTGCGACGAGACAAAAATACAGCCCCCCGATCCAGATGGGCACGGTAATGATGTTCGTAGCTACCCAAAATTGATCTCGCAGGAAGAAATGGGCCTCGCCGTGCCCAACGTCACGAGCGTGAATGTGCTTGAGAAAATCGAGCGAGATGAAATTGTGGTGAAACTCCCAAAGAAAATTCGGAAGGCAAATCAGTGCGGCAAGCAAAACACTACCCCAGAACCACGGGCCGCGCAGAAAACGGCGGGCGCTGGTAAAAAGAACACCGCATAGAATCCCCGCAACAAAAAACGCGATCGTATATTTTGTCAAGGCGCCAAGCCCCACCGTTGCTCCGATGGCGATCCACCAGCGGGCATCGTCTGACCGCAGCAATCGAACGGTGAAATAGGCGATCAGCACCCACCACAGATAGTCGAACGACACGTATTGGAACATCGTTCCCGATGCATACGAGTCGGGGGCAACGAATGCCGAAAGCGCAGCCACGATTTGAGCAAATCGGCCACCGCCCATTTCGCGAGCCATCAGGCCTGTAAGGACCATTGCCGCGGCTTGAGCCACATCTGCAAAGAGCCGCAGGCCCACGAGTGAAGGACCGAAGAGGATCAGAGAGATTCTGGCCAGGAACGGAGTCAGCGGCGGGTAGACAACATACCCCCATGCGAGGAATCGGCTGTCATCGATAGCAAGCAGCTCGTCCCGATGGAACCCGTACTGGCTATTTGTGAAAACGTGCAACAGGATGCGGCCGAGGGCGAGAAGGACGAGAACGGCGAGATCGCTGGACACAATCCGTTTTTTCAGCCAAAAGTCTTTCATGGAAAGGTCTTCGTGGCCGGAAGCGGCCTCGAGGTCGATCGTTTGAGAAAGTATATCGGGAATTGACGATGACACACGCGCACCGAAGCCCGCCCCTGCCCGCACATGGCGCGAACAGGGACGGGTCAACGCAGACCAGGGAAACCAGCAATACCTGCGGCCGCCCTTACGGGTAAATCCCGCGAATTTTAACGGCTTCAGCCACGCGACCGATGCCGAGCATGTTGGCGGCGATGCGCATGGGCACCTTGCTCTCCAGATGGATCTTCAACACGTCGCGGAATGCGGTCTTCATTACGTGGTCGAGCCGCTTGTAAATGTCGGCGGCCTCCCAGAAGAGATGCTGCTCGTCCTGGACCCATTCGAAGTAGGACACGGTGACGCCGCCGGCGTTGCACAGAATGTCGGGAATCACGAACGCGCCTTTGCTTTCGAGGATTCGGTCGGCAGCCGGGGTGACGGGACCATTCGCAGCCTCGGCGACGATGCGGGCGCGAACTGCCGCCGCGTTGTCGCCGTGAATAGCATTCTCAAGCGCGGCAGGAACGAGAATGTCGCACTCCGTGGCCAGCAACTCATGCGGCAGAATCGGCTCGCTCTCAGGAAAGCCGTCCACATGCCCGCAGAGAGTTTTCATGTGGATCAGTTCAGGGATGTTGAGTCCGTTGCGGTTGTAGACGCCGCCGGTGGAATCGTTGACTGCGATGACTTTTGCGCCCGCGTTATGGAGCAGAAGCGCAGCGATGGAGCCCGCATTACCGAAGCCCTGGACAGCAATGGTGGCGCCCTTGAGCGGAATGTGAAGATGCTCGCACGCCGACTGGATGGTATAGAACACACCGCGGCCGGTGGCCTCATTGCGGCCGAGCGAACCGCCCAGGCTGAGCGGCTTGCCCGTTACAACGCCGGGTATCGCATAGCCCTTGGTCATGCTGTACGTGTCCATGATCCAGGCCATGGTTTGCGGGTTGGTATACACATCGGGCGCGGGAATGTCCTGCTCAGGCCCGATGATCGGCAAAATCGCGCTGGTGTAGCGGCGCGTCATCCTTTCCAGTTCGGTCTGCGACATTTTTTTCGGATCGCAGGTGATCCCGCCCTTGGCGCCGCCGAAGGGAATGTTTACGACCGCGCACTTCCATGTCATCCAGGTGGCCAGTGCCTTCACTTCGTCCAGCGTTACCTGGGGATGGAAGCGAATGCCGCCTTTCGCCGGTCCGCGGACCGAACTGTGTTGCACGCGATAGCCGACGAAGCGGTGAATCGCACCGTCGTCCATGCGTACGGGAACGCCTACCGTCAACATGCGTTCCGGGTACTTGATCATTTCGCGGGTATTGTTGTCCAACCCGATGGCGTTTGCAGCCGTGTCGAAGTTCTCCATGGCAACGTCATAGGGATTGGTTTGAATCGTTGTCGTTGTGGTCGACATTTGCGTTTCCTCCTTGCCTGGGCCGCGAACCCGGTGCTCGCTGTCTCGATCACGTTATCGATGGCTAACCGGGATCGAGACAGTGTGGGCCGGCGCTTGGCTCAGGCAACACTTGTTAGCGGGGCCTGCTCCGCGCATTGCTCATGCGGGCTGGGGCCGCCATATACAGGCAGCAGCCACTTGCGGTAAGCCGGCAGGCGGCCGTGCGTGGCGTCAAAATACAACTGACGCAAGCGATGCGTAACCTCACCGATGGCTCCGCTCGCGATGGGGCGATGATCGACGCGAACGACCGGCGCCAGGCCAACCGCGGTTCCGGTGAGGAACAATTCGTCGCACACGTAAAGCTCGCTGCGGGCGATGGGTCGCTCTTCGGTCTCGATGCCGAGCTCGTGCGCGGCCAGCTCGCGGATGAAATCGCGGGTGATGCCCTCAAGAATGTTGTCGGTCACGGCGGGCGTGATAAGGCGGCCTTTCCGCAGCATGAAGAGGTTGCAGGTTGCGCCCTCGGTCACATGGCCGCTCTCGTTGAGCAGAATGGCTTCGTCGAATCCCGAACGGCGCGCCTCGTCACCAGCGAGCGCGCTGTTGGCATAGGCGCCACAGATTTTGGCGCGGGGAGGAATGGCGTTGTCCTCGATACGGCGCCATGAGCTTACGCCTGCGTGCAGGCCGTTTTCGCTGTGCAGGTACTCGCCGTAAGGAACGGCGGCGATGAAGAATGCGTCCTGATCGTCGATGGCGACGCCGATGCGCTCGGCACTCTTGTACGCGAGCGGCCGGATGTAGAGGTCGGTGCGAAAGTGATTGCGTCGCGCGAGCTCGGCGGTGATGGAGCAGAGATCTTCGGGCGAGTGGGGAATGTCGATGTGCAGGATGCCGCAGTTCTGCTTCCAGCGCCGGTAGTGTTCGGTTGGCCGCAGGATGTAAAGCTCTTCCTGGGCCTCGTTCCAGTAGGCGCGAATGCCTTCGAAGACGCCGGTTCCATAGTGCAGTGCGTGGGTCAGGATTCCGATGCGCGCTTCGCGCATCGGAATATACTGCCCGTCGAAATAACAAATCAGGTTAGGATCGGCATCCGCCTTCATGTCACACCTCCACGAGCGAGTGTTTGAAGACTTCCCTTCCCCGCGTCAGAGCGCGCTCGTCGAGTTCCACCCAGCGCGGATTCTTGACCAGACGGCGCAGCGCGTCGGAGATGCTTGCCTGCGGCAATTCGCCTGCAATTTCCAGCAGGGCGCCGAGCATCACCATGTTGGCTGCGCGCTTGTCTCCCAGTTCGTCGGCCACTTCCGTGAACGGCAGCGCGAGCACATGGACGCCCTCGCGCACGCAATCGGCGGGAAACTCCTGACCGTTGTAGATGACCCAGCCGCCCGGTCGAACGGATTTGTCGAACTTGCGCAGCGAGGGCTCGTTCATGGCCACCAGTACAGTTGGTGAAGTGACCAGCGGCGAATCGATGGGGTGACGAGATAGCCGCACATGGCAGTTCGATGTGCCGGAGCGCATTTCAGGACCGTAGGATGGCAACCAAGAAACTTCAAGGCCCGCATCGAGTCCTGCCTCGGCCAGCACTTCGCCGAGCAGCAGGACGCCCTGGCCGCCGAAGCCCGCAATGCGCACCTCGAGATCGATCTCGTTGCCGTGCGCGAGAGCTGCCGCGTTGCCTTCCGGCAGATCATTCTCGGCAACCCCAAGAATGTGTGGCAGCTCATTGAGCGGGAGATGCGGCATCACTGGCCGGATTTCCGGAGTCCCCACGGACGGGTGGCTCAAAGAGCCGGGGTCCGTGGGGTGGTGATCCGCCGACAAGGTCCGCTCTTTGGTTCGGTCGCAGAAGACTCCCAGTGGAAATTCTTTCTCCATTACGTCGCGCACCCAGTGCTGCGCGTCGACCGGATTCAGTTTCCAGATTGTCGGGCAGGGTGAAAGCACTTCGATCAGGGAGAAACCAAGGCCTCGCACCTGGTTCTCGAGCGCGCGCTTGATAGCCTTGGAGGCGAGCGCGATCTGTTTGTTGTCGCCAAGGCCGACGCGCTCAATGTATGCCGGAGCTTTGAGCGTGCTCAACAATTCGCTTACATGGAGCGGATAACCTTCCACGGCTGCGTTGCGGCCATTTGGAGTGGTGGTGCTTTTCATGCCCAGCAGCGTGGTGGGAGCGCATTGGCCTCCGGTCATGCTATAGATGGCGTTGTTGATAAAGAAGACGGTGATGTTTTCGCCGCGATTGGCGGCATGCAGAATCTCGGCCAAACCGATGGCCGACAGGTCGCCGTCGCCCTGGTAGCTGATGACGATGCTCTCGGGGCGGCTGCGCTTGATGGCTGTCGCCACGGCGGGCGCGCGGCCATGCGCGGCCTGCACATTGCCCACGTCGAAGTAGTCGTAGGTGAATACTGCGCAGCCGACCGGACCGACCATGATGGTGCGATCCTGCACGGCCAGCTCGTCGATGGCTCGGGCAATCATTTTGTGCGCGATGCCGTGGCCGCAACCCGGGCAGAAGTGTGTCTGGTGTTGAAGGTCTTCCTTGCGTTCATAGAACTCGTAGAAGGAATGGGCCCTTCCCTGCGCGATCGCGTATTCCACTGCCGGTTCAGTCGACATTTGCCATGCGCTCCTCTTCGCGAAGCGATTGCGCGAGTCCACCTCTGCGGGCCAACTCGCGGACCAACGCCAGCACCTCCTGGTGCGACGGCACATTGCCGCCAACGCGGCCAAGAAACTCCACCGGCCGCGAGCCATTAAGCGCCAGCTTCACATCCTCGATCATTTGACCGGTGCTCATCTCCACCACTCCAAAAACGCGGGCGCTAAAGGCAAGCCGCTGGAATTGCACCGCTGGAAATGGGAACAATGTGATGGGACGCAACACGCCGACTTTGATTCCGGCGGCGCGAGCCTCGGCGGTGACGGCTTTCAAGATGCGACCGACGATGCCGTAGCCGACGAGAACTATTTCGGCGTCCGCAGTCATCCACTCCTCGGCGCGAGCTTCGCGCTGCGCGGCGACTTTGTACTTGGCTTCGAGCGCGCGCACGTGGCTTTCAAGCTTGTCGAAATCGAGTTCCAGCGAAGAAATCAGGTTGCCACGCGACTCGGCCGTGCCGGCAACAGCCCACTCTGGCAGATGCGGGGGTGTGGCAGTCTGCGGAAATTCGACGGGCTCCATCATTTGGCCAATGAAGCCATCGGCGAGCAGCACGACAGGATTGCGATAGCGATCGGCGAGCTCGAATGCAAGGGCCGTCAGATCCGCCATTTCCTGCACGGAGTGCGGCGCCAGCACGATGGTGCGATAGTTGCCGTGCCCGCCGCCTTTGACAATTTGAAAATAATCGCCCTGCTCTGCGCCGAGGTTGCCCAGGCCGGGCCCGCCTCGCGTGATGTCGGCGATGACGCAGGGCAGTTCGGCACCGGCCATGTAGCTGATGCCTTCCTGCATGAGGCTGATGCCGGGACCGCTGGACGCTGTCATGGCCCGCACGCCGGCAGACGCCGCGCCATACAACATATTGATGGCCGCAACTTCGCTCTCGGCCTGCACGTAGACGCCGCCGGTTTCGGGCATGAACTCGGCCGCGGCTTCGGCAATTTCGCTGGCCGGCGTGATGGGATATCCGTAAAATGCGCGGCAACCGGCGAGGATTGCGCTCTTGACGATGGCTTCATTGCCCTTCATCAATTGCTTGCGCATGATGCCGCCTCCTCTGACTGCGCGGCGCCGGAGACGCGAGATTCGACCTCATGTCTGGCGACCAACCGGTAGACCGTTATCGCGCCCGGCTCAGGACAAGCCATGAAACAGATACCGCAACCTGTGCAGCCCGCGCCTGCATAAAGCGCGGTCCGGTAGCCGTAGTGATTCAGCCGCTCATTCATGGCGATCACCTTGGGCGGGCAAGCCTCAATGCACAGTCCGCAGCCTTTGCACTCGTTCTCATCGATCTGCAAGCGGCCCCGATCGGGTTTCTTAGTATCTGGCATTCGTTCCTCGTTCTCAGTTCATCGTTCTCAGTTCGCAGCCCTTGTCGCCGCGTTTTCGCAACATTGCTCGCTCCGCGAGTTGTGCTGTTTTTCCATGTAGTGCGAGCGCACGGCAAAATCCTCCAGCTCAGCACGGAACTTCGGGTCCGCAATTGCGATCAGCGCCTCGGCGCGTTCGCGCAAAGTTTTTCCGTGCAGGTAGGCGATTCCGTGCTCGGTAACAACGTAGTGCACGTCGGCACGCGAAGTGACGACGCCCGCGCCCGGTTCAAGCACCGGGACGATGCGCGACACGGTTCCTCCGCGAGCGGTTGAAGGCAGCGCGATGATGGGCACACCGCCTTTGGAGCGCGCCGCGCCGCGGATAAAGTCGATTTGACCGCCGAAGCCGCTATAGGGCCGCGTGCCCAGCGAGTCGGCGCAGACCTGGCCCGTCATGTCCACTTGCAACGCGCCGTTGATGGCAACCATGCGGTCGTTCTGCGCCACCACGAACGGATCGTTGGTGTAGCTGATGGAGTGAAATTCGAAGCTGGGATTCTCGCGGATGAAATCGAAGAGTCGCTGTGTGCCGAGCGCGAACGCGACCACCGCTTTGCCGCGATGCAGAGTTTTGCGCTCGCCATTGATCACGCCCGATTCCATGAGGTCGATGACGCCGTCGGGACACATCTCGGTGTGGATGCCGAGGTCGCGCTTATCCGTAAGGCAATGCAAAACCGCTTCGGAGATGCCGCCAATGCCGGTTTGCAGCGTGGCGCCGTCAGGGATGAGCGCCGCGACGTTGCGGGCGACGCGCATGTGCAGCTCGGTGCAAGGCTCGGCGTCGAGTTCCAGCAGGGGCCGATCAGTTTCAACGATGGCGGAGATGCGGCTGACGTGGACGGTGGTGTCGCCATGCGTACGCGGCATTTGTCGGTTAACTTCGGCAATGACGGTGCGAGCGCAGCGCGCCGCTGTGAGCGTGCAATCGACTGTGGTGCCCAGGCTGACGAAGCCGTGTGCGTCCGGCGGCGACACCTGCATCAGAACCACGTCGAGCGGAAGAGCTCCGCTCTCGAAGAGGCCTTCAATCTCGCTTAAGAAAATCGGCGTGTAGTCGGCGCGGCCATTGCAGACCGCCTCGCGCACGTTCTCACCGAGGAACAGGCCACGATGCCGGAAGTGGCCTGCATATTCGGGACCCGTGTAGTCGGCCGCGCCCAGAGTCTTCATATGGATGATTTCGACGTCGCGGAGATCGGCGGCACGTGCCACTAACGCGTCGACCAGGACTGAAGGTGTTCCGCAGCCCGACTGGATCCAAACACGATCGCCCGAAGATACAGCTTTGAGGGCCTGCGCCGCGCTGGCACGCTTGCGCTGGGCTTCCTCGCTCCAGGTCATCTTGAGCGGCCGCTGCAGATCGTCACAAAGACCTGCATCGGCGCCGATCGTCCCATCACGGGTGTTGCCTCTGGGCGTTGCATAACCTGACTAAACCGCAATTAGTGTGGTCTTTGGCAGCAGACATGCGCAGTGATGGGAGTCACCCCGGCATCTGCATAACTGGGGCCGAAATTATGCAGGATTTGAAGGTTTTTTGGCGTTAGGAGGCGCCGAAGAGCCGGCTTTTCCGGTGCGCGAGGGCGGAGCCTCCCGCGCTCTGGCCTAGTCGCTTTTGCCTGAATCGCCCACGGCGCCAGCCGGCAGGTCGAGTGCTACCAGTGCAAACCGGGTCTGGCCGGTCGACGAATCCTCAAAACCGACGATGTGCTGATGGCGCCTTGAGCCTGCCTTCAGCTCGAATCCGTTCCGGTCCGCGTTGTAACCGTGACGGTGTTCGCCTGTGTCGACGTTGACGTTGGCGCCGCCCTGGTCTGCGCAGGTGAGGCCCTCAGAGGTTTGGGTGGGTGTGCCTACAGGGTTGTGATCCTGGCAAGCGATGACGTCGCCGTAGCGCGCGAGAGCTTTCTTGTAAAAAGCGATGACCTTGTCCCGGCTATCAGGCGCGGAATAGTTGACGACCTTCACGCGCAATTCCCAATCGCCGAAACCCATGTGGATGTCTGCGGATTTGTCGTTGTCTTTGTCCTTGACGATGTCCGCGCCGGGATAGACGGGGAGGCCGAGGTCCGCGGCAGTGGTCTGGTCGGTGTTGACGTGGATGCCGCCGAAGGGAGTATCGACCTGGACCCTTTTGTCCTCGCCGTTGGGACCTTTATCCACCGAAACGCGGCAGCCAGCGATGCCGGCGGCGAGGAAGAGGCCGGTGGCCAGAAGCAGGCAGGTGGCCGGAACGCCCGCGTTGAACATCGCATTCCGTGCCGAAGTGCGCATTAACCGTTGGGAGTTCCGCGTTGACGTGCAAATCATGGCAATCGCCCTCTGAGGACGTTATACGCCGCCGGCTGGGAAAAGGTTCCTTGCACGGAGGGAGCAGAGGACTTGAGCCCTCTGAATTCAGGGTTTTGCAACATTGGGCTTTCGCCCTGGAATGATCGCCGGCGCTTTACAAACGCGCACTCAGTGAGTCGAAGCGTCTTCTTTGCTGCTGGTTGCCCAGAGGATAGAAACCGCAAAGACGGCGATGATGACGGGCACGACAAAGTACGGGGAAGTGATGTGCATGGCGCTGTCTCCTTGCTTGTTTAAGAATAGCAAAGGGAGTTCGTAGTTCGCGGTTCTTGGTTCGCAGCTCCTTGCTTATGACTCGCGGCAAGCAGATCGCGCTATTTCGGTGATGGCGCGGGGATGGATTCTGCCCCCAATTCTTCCCGGACGGCGCGTGGCCTATAACACTTTGAACTGCGAACTACGAACTGTGAACCTGCGAACTACGAACTGTGAGCTTGCCGACGACTCACTGCTTCGGACCACCGTTTGGATAATCCACTCTCACCGTCAAAATCTCATAGGGATGGATCGGCACGCTGACTGTGTCGTGATCGATTCTCAGCGGGTCGCCTTCGGGCTGCTCCATCAGGTTGGTGACGGTGGCGCCCGTCGCGCCGGGCGGAATGGAGATTTTTGCGGTTGAGTCCTTGCCGGCCCATTCGTACATGCGGAAGATGAGCGCATTTGCGTCTTCGGCTTTTTTCACGGCGGTGAGGACGACGTTGTCGGGCTCAACCGACGCGAATGAATGCTCGGGCGGCAGAGAGCCGGGATGGGCTGTGGTGACGACGGCCTGCAGCGGGTAGTCGTACTCCCATCCGTGGCGCACGGTGAGCGCGTCTTTCCACGTGCCTGCATGCGGATAGAGCGCGTAGTGGAAATGATGCTCGCCCTGGTCGGCATCGGGATCGGGCCATGTGGGCGAGCGCAAGAGCGTAATACGCAGCACGTTGCCCGCGGCGTCGTAGCCATATTTGTCCTGGTTGAGAATGCTCAGGCCGTGGACTTTTCCGTCCGGCCCGGCGCCGGAAAGGTCGGCCCAGCGCATCGCCGGAACCTCAAACTGCGCTTTTTCCCAGGAGTTGTTGCGCGTCGTCGGGCGCTGGATGGTTCCGTAAGGAATCTCGTAGGTCGCGAAGTCACTGGTGACGGCCAGCGGGAATGCGGCTTTGAGAAGGACGTGCTTTTCGTGCCAGTCGATGTCGTTGTCGATGTCGACAATGTCGCCGTTTAGCGAAATGGTTTGGACGAATTTCGAGTTTTGCCAGTGATAAGTGACGCGTATCGCAGGTTCACCGGAATTCTCGTCCGCTAGTTCGACGCTGTCGGCTTTGTCGATGGTTATCGGCGCGGCATCCAGCGTTCCCGGATCGATGTTCCACGCATCGTACTGCTTCGGCGTGTCTTTGAAGAACTGGAGTTGGTTGGCGCAGGAACTCCGATCGACGAATTGAGGTCCCTCCCCATCCACGATGATGCTGGTAGTTAAGCTCGTAATGCAGCCGGTTTGCTTATTCACCTCGACGCTAATATGTTCGTCACTTATTTTGAAACTGGCACTGGTTGGATTGGGCGCGGTTGGCTCCTTCGGTTCGTTAATAGCCGGCAGTAGATAGATTGTCCTGTAACCGAATGCCGGAACCGAAAGGCCGGAGATACTCAGCTTGAAAGCGCCTGTCGCCGGATCCTTTGCAACGATTCGAGCCATACTGATTCTATCTCCGGGACGCACGCCCCACGCGAAGGCCGTCACCGCATCTGAGAAGCCTTGGGCTGTGACGGTGAAGCCACCTTCCCGGTCCCAACCGAGTGGGTTCCAGACAACAATCGGAATTGAATTGGTGACCATTGATTGAAGGCGCGTATCGATTCGTTGGGCAATGGTCTGAAGCGCGGTCGAGGAAATCTCATCCGTCGACATCCGCACCCAGTCGTAGTCCTTCTGAGCATCCTTGTAAATCACCGCAATTCCCGACCCCGCCGCCAGATCATGGAACTGGTTGAAGAGGACTTTTTTCCAATCTTCCGTGATCTCGTCCGAAGGGTACCCCCGTCCGGCCAGGACCCAGGCGAGCGAAGAGAATTTCTCTGCGTTCAGCATTTCCTCTTCCGCCACGCGCATGTTGTGCTTGTGCATGGCCTGGGTGGTGTAGACGCCGCGGTGATATTCGAAGTAGAGTTCCGAATCCCAGGTAGGAATCGACACCTTCCCCGGCACTTCGGGAGGCGCTGCGTAACCCTTAGCAATCGATTGATAGTTCCAGACCGGGCTCTGTGGCGCGATTTGTTTTTCGATGGCCGAGAAAAAACTCTGGGCTGTGCCGAATTCGAACTTCGGCGTCACCGGCGTGCCGCCATTGGCCGCAACGGACTCAGGCGAAGGCGCAGCCCAGTGGAAGCCCTCGTCGAGCATGGCGCGCGTGGGACCGCCGCCGTGGTCGCCGACGCCGTAGAGATCCTCAAGCTCCGTCATTCCGGGCGCGAGCTTGCGGGCGGCTGAAAGATCGTCGCCCAGGTGCAACGGGCGCAGGTCCTCATTGCCGTAGCCGTCGGGAAAATACGTCAGCACCTTCGATCCATCGGGCGACTGCCACCAGAAAAGCTTGAACGGCAATTGATTGGTGTCGTTCCACGTCATCTTCTGCGTGACGAAGTAGTCGACGCCGCTCTTCTTGTAAATCTGCGGAAGCTGCCAGTTGTATCCAAACGAATCGGGGTTCCAGCCGATGCGCACGTCCACGCCGTAAGCCTGCTTGTACCAACGCTTGCCGACAAGAAGCTGCCGCACCAGCGATTCGCCGTCGGGCATGTTCAGGTCGGGCTCAACCCACATGCCGCCCACGATCTCCCAGCGGCCCTCGGCGATACGCTGCTTGATCTCGGCGTTCATCGACGGATATTTGTCGGCCATCCACTCGTTGTAGGCCGCGGCCGATTGCGTGAAGGTGTAGCCGGGATACTCGTTCATCAACTGCAGCGCGGTGCCAAAAGTGCGACGGACAACGTCAACGGCTTCGGTCCACGGCCATAGCCACGCCGCGTCAATGTGCGAGTTTCCGGTGAGGTGGATGGTCGCGGTAGAGAGTAGGGGGCGAAGGGGCTCGAGCTGCGATTGAGCGGCTTTGAGCGAAGCGTCTAACTTCGCTTCGGCTTGCGTTCTTGCATCGCCGGTTGCGCTCTCGGCCGCATCGAGCGAGGCCACATCCACCGCGGCGATCGCCGAATCGAGGGTGGCAATCTTCGCGTCTTCGCCGGGCGCCAAACTCGGCAGCAGCACCCACGCCGACAAAAACTCCTGGGCCAGGTCCTCGGGATTGGGGCGGCCGGTGGCAAAGTCGATCCTGAACGTTGCGCCGCGGAAGGTCTTCACATCGACGGTGTGCAGAAGCTTCACCGCGATGACGACTTTGTCGCCCGGGCGAGCATCGTCAAGCAGCACGATCGGCTCGAGGTCATCGCCCATGGCCGCGCGGCGGCCGTTAAAGTAGATCATCTGCGGCATGGGCCCGTTGGCCTCGGCGTGGAACTGGAACCAAACGCGCGCGCCGGTGAGGTCGTAGCCGTTCAGCGTATCGGGAATCTGAATGGTCTGTCGGAACCAGACGGCATCGTTCGGAGCTTTCGCCATGAGCGCGATCGGCTGCCAGCCGCTCTCGTCCAGATCGACGGCTTCGCCATGCGGCAGGTCGCCCACATGCATCTTCCAGGCGCCGACAGGAAGATCGCCCAGACTCAAAAGCCGCTCGACGACCGCAGGCTGTTGCCCAGGCAATTGCGCGGCGGCGCGTTGCGACTCGCTGACGGGCATCTGCCCAGATGCGGCTTTCGCGGTGAGAAATGCAAACGGCAACATCAGAAAAATCGCGACTCGGCTTGTGTTCACAGATGAATTCATAGGCGGCAAAGCCCCCGCAGAATTGTAGCCCGACGCGGCGGCTGCGTGGCCCACGAGCAACAGGGCGAGCGGGCGTGGTGAAGATTATTGAGCTGGCGATGAAGCAGGCGGCGCGGGAGCGACAGGTTCGGCCTGCTCCATATACTCCACATAGCCGAGCAGAGCGCCCCAATGGTAGAAGCGGTCGCTGCTGGTTACATCGTCGCCGTTGCCGGTGATGGCATTGTAGTTTTCGTGGACGTGGCCCTTCTCTTTCCACTCCTTGAGAAACAGCTCATAGGATTTCTGCGCGAAGTCGCGGCGCACCTGCGGATCATCGTAGTTACGCAGGCCGAGGTAGACGAGATAGTTCATGGGACCCCAGATGCGGCCGCGCCAATAATCCTGATCGGCGAAGGCGGGATCGTTGCGCGCGATGGATGGAATGACCCGCTGGCCCCAGAATTCGCTGGTGTTGAGCAGATGTTTCTCGATCATGGTTTTCGCCTGAGCTGGAGTGGCCGCGCGCGCCAGCAGCGGATAAAAGTTGGTGGGCGACATGCGGCGGCTGAATTCGCCGGTGTGCAGATCCTTGTTGAGGAAGATGCCGTCGTGCTCGCTCCATAGAGTGGCGAGGCTGGCGCGGTAACGTGCAGAGCGCTCGCGCAGCTCGCGCGCCTCGGCAGTGCGCGACAGGTCATCCGCGATTTGGGCCAGCGCGTCGCAGTCGGCAATATAAAGGCTCATCAGGCCCACGTCGGCAAGCTCAAGCAGATGCGACTGCGGACCGTATACCGCGCCGTCGTACATCGGGCTGTTGTCCAAACCGGACTCGTAGATCGCGCCCTGGCGTGTTTCACGGAAGCCATCGTCTGGATCGGTTGGATCGGACTTGCGGTCGTCGCCCCACGCCAGGTAGCCCTGAATCTGGCGATGCTGATCCCACCAGCGGTTCCAACTCAGCAGCGGCTCGAACGTGTCCTGAAGAAACCAGCGGTCATGAAACTTCTGGTAGAGGCCCAGCACGGTGATTGCGCCGACGGGCGGCTCGGAGTGATCGAAGCTCTTCCATCCGCCGGGACGCGCGAAGTTGGGAACGAAGCCGCCGGGCGTCTCCTCGCGCAAAATCTCCATGGCGTTGGCGTAGGCCAGGTCGCGGTCGCCGATTGAAGCCAGCGTGGCGGCGAAAAAAGTGTCCCAGTCAAACAGCACGTACCCACCCCAGTTTTGATTCCAGATGCGGCTCACCGGAGAGATCACGCGCTGCTTGTTGGGCTCGTAGATGGTGTCCCAGCCGAGAGTGGTTTCAATGGCGTCGCGGATGGGTGCGGCGGCGCCGGCCGATGCAACGGACTGCTCGTATGCCAGGCGTTCGCGATCGACAATGGCTTCAATTTCGGCGAGTGTGCGTCGCTTGCCCGTGGCGATGCCCACAGGCGACGTGAAGTCCACGGAAAAGTAAGGCGCGCCGATTGGAACGTCGGCGTAGTCGCTGTTCTGGGCGGCCGCGGCGGGCGGCTTGCACGTGCAATAGACAGGCACGGAACCGGAAGCGCCGTGAGTTTCAATCGAGTCCGCGCGGCGCAAGGTTGTGCCGGGCCGGTTCCAAAGAAAATCGACTGAAACCACGAGCGTGGGAGGCATTGCGGAGATGTGCGTGGAAGGCTCGGGAGTGGCCAGGATGGCCAGGTCCGCCGCATCGTGCGCGCTCTGGATCCGCCAGCGGTGACCTTTCCATGACACGGTCAGATCGGTGTAGCTGCCGTCCCATGCATGCGGGCCCGGCGTTACCTGCTCGGCGCCGGCTTGCAGGCGGCCAATGAGCACGCTGCCGAGAAACGCGTCGGTGTTCAAGGCGGTGTTGTGCTTGAGACCGATGTTGATAGCGAGGCCTTCCGGAAGCAAAACCTGCGTGGCGACACTGTTGGTGTCCCAGGTGTTCCAGCCCTGCGCCAACCGTTGTTGAACCGCGCGGTAGTTTGTGGAGAGCGGAGGAGCGGGTTGTTCGGGCGCCGAGCGAGAAGCCGCCGCTGGAAACGAAAGCGCGCTATCCGATTGCGCTCTCGCGCAGTGAGAAACTCCGACGAACGAAAGCGAGATTGTGAAAGCGCAAGAAGAGATTTTCCGGGCGAGATTCATAGCAGATCGACTCCCGCAGAATTGTAGCGGCTCACGCATAGCGAAGGACTGCAGGGGCCGCAAGCGGCGCGGCTGGTGCACGCAAACCGAGGCTCTGCGGGCGGAATCCGGCGCTTACCACTTTGTGGTATGAAATACCGGACTTCGACGGTCCGTTTTTCCTGCCTGTGTGCGCGGTCACATCAAGCCTAACGGCCGCGCGCTCAACATGAAGGTATGGCTGCCCCGACCGCAACTTCCGCTCTCATATTGATAGCTCCGGGCTCGCTGCTGGCGGGTGCAGTATTGCAGATTCTGGTGGCGGGGATCGCGTCGGCACGAACGAAGGGCGTGCTCGCGTTTCTCAGTTCCCTGCCCGCGCTCGCAGCCGTTGCGGCACTCGCGCCGCTGGTTCACAACGGCCAGGCGATCGACCTGAATCCGCTGCCGTGGGATGGGCCGCTGGCCTTCGTACTGCACGTCGACGCACTCAGCATTCTCTTCGCCTTCATGGGCGCATGCATCGGTGGGCTCGTGCTGCTCTATTCCATCGGATACATGGCGCACGACAAATCGGCGACGCGCTTCTATGCGACCATGCTGATTTTCGTCGGCGGTTTTATCGCCTTGGTGTTCAGCGCGAACCTGTTCATCTTTTACCTCTGCTGGGAAGTGGTCGGTTTGTGCTCTTTCTCACTGGTGGGATTCTGGTATACCAACCGCGAGGCGGTGAATGGCGCGCGCAAAGTGCTGCTGATGACGCACATTGCGGGCTACGGATTGCTGGCCGCGATTCTCATCCTTTATCACCGCGCGGGCAGCGCGGTGTGGACCGACCCTGCGGTGGCGCGGAGTTTTACCGGCGGCATTTTTGCGCTGATGCTGCTGGCGCTGGTAGCCAAGAGCGTGCAGGTGCCGCTGCATACGTGGATTCCCGAAGCCATGGCCGCGCCGACGCCTGTGAGCGCGCTGCTGCACGCGGCGTGCTACGTGAAGGCCGGCGTTTACCTCGCTGCGCGGATGCACAGCTTTGGTGCGTGGCCCGCCGCGTGGGGATTTTCTTTGGTTTCGGTTGGAACCGTAACCGTGGCACTCGGAGTGATGTATGCGATGGTTCAGACCGATCTGAAGCGCATGCTGGCTTTCTCGACCGTCAGCCAGATCGGTTACATGATGATGGGGCTCGGTATCGGCACGCCGCTTGCGATCACCGCCGCGCTGCTGCACTGCCTGAATCATGGGTTCTTCAAGGGCGGGTTGTTCCTGACGGCGGGCAGTGTGCAGCACGCGGCGGGCACACGCGACATGAACCGGCTGGGGGGCCTGGCGCAGAAGATGCCGCGGACGACTTTGTCGTGGCTGATCGGCGTGGGCAGCATGATGGGCATTCCGCTGATGAGCGGCTTCGCTAGCAAATGGATGCTCTACGCCGCCGCTTTGCAGGCGGGCTGGGCTGTGCCCGCGATGGTGGCGTGGGCGGCGAGCCTGGGCACGGTGTTTCTTGGCGCGAAGGCGACGAGCGCGGTTTTTCTGGGGCCGCCGACGGAGGAGACAAGGAATGCGCACGAAGCTCCGCCAACGATGGTGTGGGGCATGGGATTTTTGGCGGCCGGCAGCATTGTGCTCGGCATAGCGCCGCAGTTGGCGGTGAATACACTGCTCAATCCGATTCTGGGCGCGCTGGGCATGGGCGCGGGCGTGCACGTAACGTGGCTCGGATTGTCGGCGGACGCGGGAAGCTTTTCTTCGGCGGGCGGGCTGGTGTTGGCGCTGGTGTCGCTTGTGGTTGGTGGCGCGATTTATCTGGTGGCTTACGCGGCGCGGCCGGTGGCGTCGGGAGCGGCGATGGCCGGTGCTGGCGGTGGAGTTTTCACCGGAGGCGAACCACTGGGCGAGCAAGGCCGGCTGACGGCGGGCGATTTTTCTGAGATTTTTGCGGAGCACTGGGGCTCGTTCTTCCGCTGGTCGAATGTGGATCGTGTTTACCTAAGCCTTTGGTCCGCGCTTCAGGCGATCTCGCGCCGGCTCGCCATGGCGTGTGACTGGCTGGAGCGCGATGCCACGATTCTGCTCCTCGTCTTTGTCTCCGCGGTGTTTGGACTGGTGCGCTGGATTCTGCCTGGATCTCCGGATATCCAAGTGCCGGGTGCCGAGCCCTTCACGCGGACGCCACCACTGCTGATCTGCGCCGTCGCTCTTGCGGGAGCGGCCCTTTTGGCGGTTGCGATCACCGGCGGATCGAGGCGCAAGGTCGCTCCCATGATCCTGTTCGTAGCCGCCTTGACGGCGGGCGGCATCTCGCTCGCAAATCCGTGGCTACGCATGGGGGCACTTGAGCTCGCGGCTCTGCTGACCGTGGTTCTGGTTTGGCAAACGGCGCGTTCACGCGCGGCAAAAATCACCTACCTGGCCGTCGTCTGTATCTCTGCCGGGTCGATGTTTGCGGGCCGGCTTTTCCTCCAGCTGGGCCAGCTCGACTCCGCCCGCGCGTTCCTGCTCACCGGCATCTTCGTCAAACTCGCCGCGATCCCGCTCATCTTCTGGCTTCTTGCCATCGCCGACGAATTGCCGGCACTGGTGCTGGGATTGATCATCGCCGTTGTCGATATGGCAGCATTCGGCGAATTCCTGATGACGTCACGAGAGATGCCGGGCCTGCTCACTCCGCAGCCGCTTCTGATTTCGGTCGCGGTTCTCACCTCATTGATTGCTGCGCTGCTGATGCTGACCCAACGCAGTTTGAAGCGCCTGCTGGTGCTTTCGACGGTCGAGGATGTCGGGTTCCTGTTTCTTGGCATCGCATCCATGAGCGTTATTGGCGTGCGGGGCGCGCTGATCGCCGCAGCCACGCATGCGCTGGCGAAAGCGCTGCTGTTCATTTCGCTAGCAGCGCCGGAAGCTGCTGGAGAACTTGAGACCAAATCTGAATCCGGGCCGGTCGCCCTCGCTACGCGCTATCCGGTGAGCGCGTTTGGATTTTTGTTCGGCATGCTGGCTATGCTTGGCGTGCCGCCGACACTGGGATTCATTGGACGGTGGAGGCTTTACTCCACGGCGTTGCAGATCGGCATCGTGCCGTTCGTGCTGTTGATTCTCTCGTCGATCTTTGCGCTGATTGCGTATACGCTCGCACTGACGCGAAGTTGGTGGGGACCGCCGGCATCGGCGAATGAAGGCGAGGACGCCGGCACGACAGCCGGCGAAGAGGCAGGTGTTACAAACGCACACGAACCGTTTGCGCTGAAGGCGACGATCGTGGTGCTGGCCATCGTCCTCGTCGCCGCTGGCGTTTGGCCGAGCGCGTGGCAGATATTGCTGGGGGTGCGGCCATGAAGCCCCTGCAGCGATTGATGTGCGCCGCGCGCCGCCGGAGCCCGTGGCTCTTTCACATGAATTCCGGAAGCTGCAACGGCTGCGATATCGAGATTGTTGCCGCGCTCTCGCCGCGTTACGATGCCGAACAGTTGGGCGTGCGCCTCGAGGGCAGCCCGCGCCACGCAGACATTCTGTGCGTCACCGGGCCCGTGACGCGCAAGGCTGTCGGCGCTGTGAAGACGGTTTACGACCAGGTGCTCGGCCCGAAAGCAGTGATCGCGATTGGGTCGTGCCCGGCAACAACGAATGTGTTCATCGACAGCCGCACGCTCGATGGCCCGCTCGACAAGCATCTGCCAGTCGACGTGTTCGTTCCCGGCTGCCCACCACGGCCCGACGCGATTATTGCGGGAGTTGCGAAGGCTGCGGAGATTCTGGCGGAGCGCGGCAACAAGTCATCAGAACCGATCGTCACGCTTGTCGCCGAGTCGAACGAGGGGGCGCAACAATGACACTCCTCACTGCGCTTGCGCGACTGCTTATTTTTCCGGGGTTGCTTTTCGCCGTGCCTGCCGCGTGGTTCTTTCTCTGGGTTGAACGCAAATCCGTCGCTCTCATGCAGGGTCGCGTGGGTCCCCCGTTTATGCAGCCGTTTTGGGACTTCGTGAAGCTGCTCGGCAAGAGCACGCCGCCGCGGACTGGAATCGCCGGGTTGATCATGCGCGCATGGCCGCTTATCGCGGTTTCGTCGGCCGCGGGTGCTGTGGGACTGTTGCCTGTGCTGCCGGCTTCTGGTGGATTCGAGGGCGACTTGATTCTGCTGCTCGCGCTGCTTGAGCTGCCGTCGATCTGCATCATCGCAGCGGGCTTTTCTTCGCGATCGATTTTCGGCGAGATCGGCTCGGCGCGCGAAGCCGCGCTCAGCGTCTCCTACAACATTGTTTTTCTGCTGGCCATTGTCTCCATCGCGGCTTCGCAACACACCTTCAGATTGGAAGCGCTGGCCGCTGCGCCGAACACGCCCTTGCACTGGCTGGGCGTTGTGGCGATTCTGGTTTGCCTGCCCGCCAAGCTGCACATCAATCCGTTCTCGCTTCCCAATGCTGAGCAGGAGATCTATGCCGGCCCGATGACCGAATACGCGGGACCGGAGCTGGCGATGTGGGAGCTGTCGCACGGGCTGGAGTGGGTGGCGGGCACTGGCCTTGTGGCCACTCTCGCGGCTCCGCACCTCGGCTCTGTGTGGATCGCCGCTTTACTCTTCATCGCATTGTCGATCATCGCCGTGCTGCTGTTGTCCACACTGGCGGCGGCCACCGCGCGCCTGGCTATAGACTCCAGCGTACGGTTCTACTGGCAGTGCACGCTCATCTTCGCCATTCTGGCCGTGTCGTCTGCAATTCTTGTGAGGTTCCGGTCATGAATATTCTCGTCATGCTCTGGAATAATTTGCGGCGCGGTTACCAGACGCTGCTCTTCCCTGCTCGGCCACGTGTCACTCCGCGTTTTCGCGGGCTGGTTCAATTCGATCCCGAGCTTTGCACGGGCTGCGCCGTTTGCCGCTTCCGCTGCACTTCGCGCGCTATCGAATTCAAAGCGGGCAAGGGCGAATTTACCTGGAGCTACAACCCCGGGCAGTGCACATTTTGCGGACGCTGCGTGGAAGGCTGCACCGAACATGCGCTGAAGGAAGGCCACCTTGAGCACGCACTGAGCCAACAAGAAGCAGTTCCGCCCGTTTACACCGTGCAGGGTGAGCTGAAGAAGTCCTACACCGTGGCGCGGAGGCCGCCTGCACCGAAACCGGCTCCGCCCGCTGCCACCGTTTCTGCGTCCGGCGGTGCCGTACCAAGGCCCGCAGCAGGAGGTGCACAATGACCGCTCTCGATACCATTCGCGAAAAACTGGCAGTAGAGGAACCGTGGGTTGAGAGCCGTGGAACGCTGTGGCTGAATCCAGGCGGCGCAAACGTGCGCGATGTGGCCTGGGCGATGCAGGCTGCGGGCGCGCGCTTTATAACCATTACCGCGTACGAGCTGCCGGGCAGCGAGGGATTCCGCCTGGAATATCACTGGGACCTTGAAGGCCGGCTCCTCGGCGTTCCATTTCAGATTGCGGGGAAGACAACGGAATCGATCGTCGACATTACCGAAGCGGCAGACTGGATCGAGCGCGAAGTGCACGAGGGGTTCGCCATCACGTTTACGGGCCGCGCTTATGAGCCGCTGTTGCTTCGCGAAGGCGATGAGCCGGGCGTCAACCTGCGCCAGGCTCCGACGCAGGGTCCGACGCAAGGCGGCCCTACTGGCGGTACGCAGCCGCAAAAGGAGGTCGCGCAATGAGCTACAAGATCCCCATGGGTCCGTATCATCCCGGCCTTGAAGAGCCCTACAAGCTGGACATGATTTGCGAAGGCGAAACCGTGAAAGATGCCGAATTGCACATCGGATTCAACTTTCGCGGCATCGAACATCTGGCAGAGACGCGCAACTACGTGCAGGTGATCGCGCTGATGGAGCGTGTATGCGGCATCTGCTCGTTCATCCACACGCTCACGCTTTGCCAGGCCATGGAGAAGCTCGCCGGCATTGAAGCGCCTCCGCGCGCGAAATACATTCGCGTGGTCATGGCCGAACTGGAGCGCCTCCACTCACACGTGCTTTGGGCAGGAATTGCCGCCAAGCTCATGGGTTTCAAAACCATGTTCATGACCTGCTTCGCGCTGCGCGAAAAAGTAATGGACGTGCTGCAGGCCATCTCCGGCAATCGGGTCAACTACTCCATGAATCACGTGGGCGGAGTGAATCGCGACATCGAAGATCCGATCGCACTGGTGCCCATGATCGACGAGTTGGAACGCGAGATGATGCGCACCGTGATTCCGATTTTTACCACCAGCTCCACGGCGCGATCGCGCTGCGCCGGAATCGGCGTGCTGACTCACGAGAAGGCAGTCTCCTGCGCAGTCGTCGGGCCCACGGCTCGGGCCTCGGGAATTCCGCAGGACCTGCGGCGCGACGCGCCCTATGCGGCCTACGCAGAGATGAAGTTTGAGGTTCCGGTCGAGCAGGCCGGCGACGTGCGCGCACGGCTCTTCGTCCGCGCACTTGAAATCATCGAAAGCTGCAACATCATCCGCCAGGCGCTGGCGCTGATGACGCCAGGCGAGATTTCGTCGGCGCCGGAAAAGCTGGCCTTCGCCACTGGAACCGCCACCAGCCGAGTGGAAGCGCCGCGCGGTGAAGTGATGTACAGCGTGACGTGGAAAGAAAACTCGCGCAACCCGGCGCGCGTGCATGTGCGCACGCCGACCTATGCAAATATGCCCGCGGTGCGATGGATGGTGCGCGGCGCGCGGCTTGCCGACACGCCGCTCATCCAGGCGTCGATCGACCCATGCTTTTCGTGCACGGATCGCTGACCCCGCGACGGATTGCTGATGCCTTCTGGGGAACAAACAGCGCCCCGCGCCGAGTCGCGACGCAATTGCATTAATCCTTGCTTGCCATCGTACTCACGTTATGCGCCTGCGCCAGTTGCTCCAGGATTTGCAGATGCTGGCTCAGTACGGGTTCGTCCAGCTTTGCGAACCGTTGCACCGAAGGATCCTGCGCGGATTGCGCTTCGCTCTTGAAATCTTTCAGGTCGCTTTGCTGCTTGTTCATCATCGCCTTGATGAAGGCGGCATCGAAGTCCGCGCCGGAGAGGGCCTGCAATTTCGCAATTTCCTCTTTATCTTTTTTTGAAGGCGCCTTGGGTACCCCGACGTTAAGCTTATTCGCCACCGGCTTTATCTGCGCGGTCAGTTGCTAGTGAATTTGTGCCATCTTCTCGCCGAACTGTTTCACGTCCGCGCTCGGCGACTTCTGCGCCGCAAGTTGTCCCATCTCGATCTGTGCCTCGTCGTCCTGGAGCGTTTTGCGCACGAACGACTGATCGGCGAAGGACGGCGTCGCATTTCCTTGTGGGCCCGGCAGGGCATCCGGGTTGCCTGGCATGCTGCCTGTGGCCGGCGCCTGCTCTCCCTGCGGAGTCATCCCGCCCGCTGCGCCGGGCATCTGCGCTGCCGCGATCGCGCACGCCATTGCGCAGGCCAAAGCGCACACACTCCTCGCCGCAATCCCTGACTTCAATCGCCAAAAACTAGAATTCATTCCACTTCTCCTTCCTCTCGTTTAAGAAAATTTGCTTCCTTTCCTGGCTTTGAGCGTAATTCCCTCTGACCCATGCGCGATTCCGCTCCAAAGGTTATGGGTTCATAGCCTAAGTTCGATGCGCTGACCAAGAGTGAGTTGCCCTCGGCGAAACTGTGCGCTTTGGCGAGACAAAGGTTTATCGCAGTGCGGCAAAGGCGTTTTCTTCGGGCCGGGGGTCGGCTGGTTCTTTTGGTCCTCGCTCGCCGCTTTTTTTCGGCGCAAACCACGCCGATGCACTACTCTGGCTGGGAACGCACATGAGCAGCTATCTGGTCAGAATCCGGGAAGCGCTGATTCAAGCCTTCATCCACGACGTGGTGAACACGGCGAAAGCCGCGGCCTACTCGGGAATGCTCATGTTCTTCCCCGCCCTTCTGGTCATCACCACAGTCGTGGCGCAGGTTGAAGAAGGGCCGACGCTGGTCGGTGAAACGCGCTCTGTGCTCGAACAGTTTCTGCCGGCTGACACTCTCGATCTGGTGCAGTCTTCCATCCTCAGCCATCGTTTTCATTCCAACCAGCTAATTTTGTCGGCAACGTGTCTCAGCCTCTTCGCAGGACTTGGCGTAATGCTTTCATTGATGGAAGGATTTCGCCGCGCCTACCGGCTGCCTCCTGAAAGCTGGACCTTCTGGGGTCGTCGTGCTCGCGCGCTCATGCTGGTTTTCATTGTGCTCATCCCGCTTTCGCTGGCATCGATCCTAACTGTCTTCGGCCATCAGATTGAGCACTGGATGATCGGCAACGCGGGCCACGATCTGCGCCCGTATGTCATCGTGTTCTGGCGAGTCGTGCGTTGGGCGGTCAGCTTTTGCGCCATTCTTGCCGTCCTGAGCGCGCTCTACCACTTCGGAACGCGCCGCACGGAGCATTGGTCGCTGGTTGCGCCCGGCGCCATCGCGGGAACGATGATCTGGTTTCCTGCCACGCTCGCGTATGGATGGTACGTAACCAGCGTTGCGAATTACACGCGCCTCTATGGGTCGTTTGCCGCCGGCATCGCGACTCTGGTCTGGCTCTACATCACCTCGTTCAGCGTTTTGCTGGGCGCGGAACTGAACGGCGTCCTTTACTGGGAGCGCAAGAGTCAAGTCACCGGAGCCGCTGCGCCTCAGACCGTGCAGCTCTCCCGCTGAACCGCAGTGACGGCGGACTGTGAATGCCGGCTCATGAATCGTGAGCGTCGACCGGATTCAAGTGCTATCGGCTCGGCTTTCCCGGCATTTACAATACAAACAGCCGCATCCCCGTGCCCCTTTTGACCCACTGAAAGCCATTTTCGACCAACAAGAATCGTGTCTGGAGCCGCCCTCATGACGTTTGCCGAACTCAGCCGGACCGAATCCACCTCCCAGCGCCGCGCCAAAATCGTTGCCACGCTCGGACCTGCCTCCAACACCGAACCTGTGATTCGCGCCATGATTCGCGCCGGCGTCGACGTCGTCCGCCTGAACTTTTCGCATAGCACCCACGAGCGCAAGGTCGCGGTGATGCAGAAGATTCGCAGAGTCAGCGCAGAGGAGAAGAAGCCGCTCTGCATTCTCGCCGACCTGCAGGGGCCCAAAATTCGCACCACATTACTCAAGGATCATCAGCCAGTGCTGCTCAAGGCGGGCCATAAGATCACGATCACCCCGCGCGACGTATTCGGGACCGCGTCGTTGATCGGAACCACTTTTAAGACGCTTGCTGAAAACGTTGAGCAAGGCTCGCGAATTTTGCTTTCCGACGGCCTGATCGAATTGCGCGTTCACGAAATCGTCGGCGGGGACGTGGCGTGCGACATCGTGAACGGCGGCATGCTCGGAGAAAGCAAAGGCATCAATTTGCCCGGTGTTCTGGTCCGCACGCCGTCGCTCACGGAAAAAGACTCTGAAGATCTTGAGTTCGCCCTCAATCACGGCGTCGACGCCATTGCCGTTTCGTTCGTTCGCACGGCTGAGGACGTGAGCCTGGTTCGCAATCGCGTGGCGGCACACGGCGCGAATACCTGGATCATTGCGAAACTTGAAAAGCCGCAGGCCGTTGAGCATCTCGACGCCATCTTGCAGGTTGCGGACGGCATTATGGTGGCGCGTGGTGACCTCGGCGTGGAAGTGCCACCGGAAAAAGTTCCTGCCATTCAGAAGTACATCATTCGTCGCGCCGCCGAGTACTTTAAGCCCGTGATCACCGCGACGCAGATGCTGGAATCGATGATCGAAAACCCGCGTCCCACTCGCGCTGAAGTTTCCGATGTGGCCAACGCCATTTACGACGGCACTGACGCCGTGATGCTCAGCGGTGAATCCGCCGTGGGCAAGTATCCTGTGGAATCGGTGGAGATGATGGCGCGCATCGTGACCGAAACCGAGCAGCACATGCGCGAGAATCTCGAGGCCACGCCCCGCGAGCGCCGCAGCGGACTTTCGATTGCGGACACGATTTGCGAAGCCACGGCCCACGCCGCCGACGATCTTGATCTGCGCGGCATCGCGCTTTTCACCGAGTCAGGCGCCACGGCGCGGCAGCTCTCGAAATACCACCCCACAGCGCCGATCTTTGCGCTCAGCCCGGTGGATGTGACCGTGAACCGGCTGAATCTACTTTGGGGCACGACGCCGATTCGATGCGCGAAGGTGAACTCGACCGAGCAGATGGTTGAGACCGCCGAGAAGCTGCTCGAACGCGGAGGCTACGTGCGGCCGCGCGAGGTGATCGCTATTGTGGCCGGCACGCGAACGAAATCGGGGTCTACGAATTTTTTGCGCCTGCATGCGATGGGAGAAAACCTTCCCAACGGATCGCGCTTGCGTACTCCTCGCGATGAGCGGGCTGCGGCCGATAGCGCTATCGCGCCGAAAAAGCGGCGTGGAACGCGGGCGTAAACCTGCTGCGCTGCCGGAATTGAGCTATCTACTGCTCAAACAGATTCAGCGGAATCGCATCGCCCATCGCCTTGTAGCCCGCGGGGTTCGGGTGCAGGTGATCGCCGCAGTCGTAGGCGGGCAGAAGCTGATCGCGATGCGCGGGATCGCGCACCACTGCGTCGAAATCGATCACTGCGTCGAAGTGTCCTTCGGCGCGAATCCACGCATTCACAGCCTGGCGGTCGGCCTCGCTCCACGGCCCGGGATGATAATAGCCCGATCCCACATAGGGCGTGATGGTCGCGCCGTATACACGCAACCCATGCGCATGCGCGCGCGCAATCATCTGCTCATACGCGCCGATGATGCGATCAACCATTGCTGTGTGCTGGTCCGCTGGGACTTCACCGCGGATGGCAAGGCCGCCAAGGTCGTTCACGCCCTCGAAGACGATGACCCAACGCACGCCCGCCGGCGCCAGCACGTCGCGGTCGATGCGCGATAAGGTGTTCGGCCCGAGCCCGTCCGTGAGCAGATGATTGCCGCCAATGCCCTGGTTTGAGACGCCAACATCCTTCGTCTTCTTCCCTGCCTGCAGCCGCGCTGCCAAAACGTCGGTCCAGCGATCGTTGCCGTTCGTGGTGGTGGCGTGACCGTCGGTGATCGAGTCGCCGAGCGCAACAACAGTTGCCGCATCTTCGGAAGCCAGCACATCGATTGCGGTGAGCTGGTACCAGTGATCCACATGTTTTGAATCGGGCAAATCCGTCGCACCCACGGCGTCACCGTGCTCGTAGTAGGATGTGGACCGCGAACCCGGATGGCCGGTCTCGGGCGAAGGCGGAGCATCAAGATGAAAGGTGACCGCGATATCCGACAACGGCGCGACCGCAACCTGCAACGGATCGGACACGTATTCGGTGCCCGGCGGAACGATCACATCCGGCTTGCCATTGAAAGTCAGCGCGTGATCGCTCGCAGGATCGATTGCCGCGCCTTTGGGCGAGACTGCATGAGCCACGTGCACCGACGTGAAATGCAGGGGTCGCGTTCCGAATGCATTGGAAATGTGCACACGCATCTCCGTGCCGCCAAGCGAGAGGTGCACAATCTGCCGCAACGTGGCATCGGTCAAATCGTCCGCAGGCAGCGAATTCTGCGGCTCGGGAATCTGCTGCGAACTTCCCCAGCTCTGCACCCATGTTTCCTGCGAGTCTTTCTTCGCCCACGCGCAGGTTGCCGCCGTCAACAATCCCGCAAAGATCGCGATTTTGCCTGCCAGTCTCACTTCCATGATTTAATATGATCCTCGAACTAATTCAGTAACACTCTCGCGCCCCGAAGTTTTCCGCGGGAATTCCTGAGATCAACCTGAAAAGCGCTGCAAGCATATCATCCCGGAGCGTGCCCATGCATTCCTGCTACAAACCCGCAGTTTTCGTTTCGCTTCTCGTCTTAACAGTTGCCGTTCCGTCCACTTTCCGGGCGCAGGCTCCTTGTACGCCGGTGACCTTCACTGCCGATCAGGATCACCAGAACATGATGGATCAACTCGGCATCAAAACGCTGCGGCCGGGGTGGAGCGGAAATGAAAAGGCTCCTAACCACGCCAACTACGACGAGTCGAAGGCCAATCCTTATCCAAACGTTCCCGATCCGCTCACCATGAGCGACGGCCAGAAAGTGACGACGCCGGAGCAATGGTGGAATCAGCGCCGGCCGCAGCTGGCCGACATGGAATCGAAGTACGTTTATGGCTTTGTGCCCGCAAACGTGCCGAAGGTCACGTGGACGGTGACCGCGGTCGATCGGGAGCTGATTGGTTTCACGCCCGTCATTGCCAAGGACGTAGTCGGCGAAGTGGACAACTCCGGCTGCCCGGCAATCAGCGTGAAGATTCACATGACGGTCGTGACGCCGGCCAACGCCAGCGGCCCGGTTCCCGTGCTGATGGAGTTCGCGCGCGCCGGATTTCCGAATCCCAATGAGCCGCGCGGAGAGGAACTCGACAAAGTAAACACCGCAATGAAGGCTCTGCTGCTCCAGCAGGATCCATCGCTCAAGGACGTTTTCGCTCATCATCCTGCGTGGGAGCCGTTCAAGGAGAGCCCGTTCTTTCAACCTCCGCAGTTGAATGCGGATGGCGATCCTCCGAATGAATGGCAGATGGTTGCGGCGGGCTGGGGCTTCGTGCGTTTCGATCCCGCGAGCGTGCAGGCCGACAACGCCGAAGGTCTTACGAGAGGCATCATCGGCCTGGTGAACAAGGGCCAGCCGCGCACGCCGGAGCAATGGGGCGCGCTGCGGGCGTGGGCGTGGGGTGCGGATCGCGGCCTCGACTATCTCGAGACCGATTCAGCAGTTGATGCCAAGCACGTTGGCATCGAAGGTGTATCTCGCTACGGAAAAGCCGCGCTGGTGACGATGGCGTTCAATCCGCGCTTTGCAATGGTGCTGGTTGGCTCATCAGGCAAGGGCGGAGCGACGCTGCTGCGCCGCAACTACGGCGAGGGCGTGGAAAACCTGGCCACCGGCGAGTACTACTGGATGGACGGGAACTTCATCAAGTACGACGCGAGCGACGCGAAGTTCGGCAGCATGAATCCGGGCGACCTGCCCGTGGACTCGAATGAGCTGATCGCGCTATGTGCGCCTCGGCTGACATTCATCAGCTACGGCGTTCCTGAGAAGGGCGACGCGCACTGGCTCGACCACGAAGGCAGCTGGATGGCGACCGTCGACGCGAGTCGCGTGTTCACGCTGCTCGGTGATAACGAATCCGACTTCATCGGTGACTACAAAACCGCGAAGATGCCGGCCGTGAATGAAGGATTGCTCGACGGCCAGCTTGCCTGGCGGCAGGATGACGGCGGCCACACCGACGCGCCGAACATGAAGTGGTTCATTCAGTGGGCCGACAAGTTCATCGGGCATACAGCCGGACAATGATTGTGACGTCCGAAACGCGAGCCGATTTTCTTTGAAAGGCTCCAACAGACGATTCCGTCAGCAAACAACGAGGCTCCCCAGAACGGGGAGCCTCGTTGGCTTATGAGCGAGTGGGGCGCGCTGACGTTCCCTACCAGCGAAATTCCGGCGCTTGAGCGACGCCGCGGAAGGCTTCGCCGGCCTGGGCCGAGCGAACCGTGACGAATGTGTCGAGGTAGCCGTGAGTTGCAAGTTGTGTTGCGCCGATGGAGTCGGTGACCTTCACCAGCTTGTTGGCGTCGGCGCCGTTGTCGCCGTTCAGGCTAATGGTGGAGGTGATGGCATAGATCGTCGCCGTTCCATCGCGGTTGACCACGCCGGTGATGTTGCGGCAGCCGCCGGTTGCCGGTTCGATGGAGCTGGGATAATCCCTCACGCTATAGGGCACGCCGAGGTTCAGTCCATTCTGGATTGTGTACTGAAGCACCCAGGTACCAGACTTGAGAACCCACTTCTGCAGGCCCGCGGTGGCCAGCGTGCCTGCGTCGGCAACGTTCACCTGGCCATTGATCATTTGGTTCGGCGTGTAAACCAGGTCGCCTTCGTTGCAGACATACAAAGTGCTGTCATTCGCGAACCACAGACCAAACGGATAGTAGCCGCCAGAGTTTGCCGTGGTGGAAGGCGAGGTTGGGAACCCTGGCAGAATCGCAAAGGGCTCGGCGTTGAGGCCGCCCGCCGGTGCGTTGCCGGTAGTCGGCAGAACACCCGGAGTTCCAAGTTGATAGACGGTGTTGATGCCATTGCCGCCGCTGCCCTTGGCGACGTAGAGCGTGTCATTGAAGATAGTCTCGCCGCGGAAGTTCGTGTCTTTGCCCGGCTTGTCGCCCGAGACGGTAATGAAATAGGAAATCATGTTGTTGTTGGGCGGAGCCAGCGGCGCGGCGCCCGGATAAAAAAGCTCTGCCCCGGTTGAGTGGGATAAATCAAAGCCGAGCTGCGTTATCGGCACCTGCTTCTTGCTCAAATTGCCGCTGTTGTCGTTGCCGACCGAATAGTAGAGCCCGTTGTCCGCTTCGATCACGGCGCGGGAGTTGTCTCCGCTGTAAGCATCGCCGTCGGTGTAGAAGATGTGGCCAAAGGCGTCAACCTCAGCCACCGAGCGGTAATAGGCGGTGGGATTGCTTGCGCCCGGATAAGTGGCGACAGCGGAATTGGTCGGGTCGCACAGACCCGGCGTGTTGGATGCCGAAACGTCGAGCAGGTTCGCCGCGGTGGGCGACTCGGGCCCAACGTTTGTGCCCTGCGTCAGGATGTTCGTGGTGGTGTCAAGAGAAAGTGTCGGGCAGCCGGGGCCGCCGCGATAGCCCATGAACGTCAGGCTCTTTCCATCGGCTGAGCGATTTAGCGCCAGCTCGGATTTGGAGCTGAAGCTGGTGACGATTTCATTCGTGGGAACACGTAGCTCGCCAAGCGGGAAGCCGTTGGGACTCAGATCCCAAAGAACGATGGGAGAGGAAACGCCGAAGCTTCCGTCGGTGGCCGCATTGTTCCAGACGTTGTGATTGTCGTGAGTATTCGGTGCTTCACCGTTGTCGCTGGCGTAGCCGCACGTGACGGTCACCGCCGTGGTGGTTGCGGTCTTGGTTTGGTCGGCGGGCAGCAGCGGCACGTTCACGGTGGCGGGGTTCGGACTCGTCGCTGTGCCGGTATTCAAGCATCCGGGCGGCAACACTTCTCCCGGAACAACCGTGTCGGCGCGGCCCACGTAGACAGTGCCGCTCAGGACGATGCTGCCAGGAACGAAACCGTGGAATTCGTGTTCGCCGAAGCCGCGATCGAAATCATGGCCGCGCCCGAAATCCTGGGCGTTGAGTGAGAGGGCCAATGGCCCTGTAACCGCTGCTACCGCGAGCGCGGAAACAGCCAGAGCTAGGCAGTCCGAAGCGAAACGGCGCGCGTTCGTGCCGCTGGACACACGAGTGTTCATAGCGAGACCTCCCGGTCGTTGGGAATCTGAATTGGATTCATGGGGACTAGCCGAACCGACATCCGCGACTGACGCTAACAGCGGAACGTGAACATGGGATGAACAGATGAGGAAAAAACGCCGCGATAGAATTCCAATGCGAATTCGATCGCTCGCGCAATCGCTTGGTCAGCAGAATTCCTGGGTTAGCAGCGGGGCAGTCGCTGGTCGTTAGTCGTCGTCGGGCGGGCCGCTGTCCACTTCGTCCATAATGTGTGCGGCTGAGACCTTTGAGGGAATGGCGTTGAACGCAGGCGGTTTTTGCGTGTAATCGAAACAATCGGAGAACGCTTCGCTGCCTGCATCGCGCGCTCCTAATGTTCCGAGATCGAAGTTGTGCTCAATGAACTTGATGAATCCGCTGGCCTCGTGAAAATGATGCGAAATGTAGCCGTGTTTCGCATACGGCGAAACAACCAGCAGCGGGACGCGGAATCCGGGCCCCATCTCATCGACTTTTGTGGGGCTCACGTGATCGTACCAACCACCCCAGTCGTCCCATGAAATGAAAATCGCAGTCGAATTCCAATAGTGGCTGTTGCCAATGGCATTCACAATCGAGGCAATCCACGCGGGGCCTTCGCCGCCCGAGCCGGGATGGTCAGAGTGCGCATAATCAGGAATGATCCAGGTGACTTGTGCGAGCTCTCCATGATTAATGTCGACCAGCACGCGGCGCGACGGCGAGATGACGTTTTCATTCCAGTCTTTTCCGAAGCGGATATGGCGGATAGCCTGATAGGCCGAAAGAACGTAGAAGCTATCGCCGGCCCCTGGTGCGTAATAGCGCCAGGTGACGCCCTTCTCGTCTAGCAAATCGGCAGTCGTCTGGTAATCGAAGCAGGGGAAGATGCCGGGAAGCTCCGTGCCATTCGGACCGATGAGTGCCGCAGTCGTCCCCGGCGCTGCGTCGCAGCCCCAAACGGAGCCGGTGGGATTCTCGGCAACGTTTCCTGATTGCCCCGCGATCATATATTGGTGCGCGACAAAACTCGGCCCCGTATTGGCCTGGAACATTCGGTCGCCAAGCACATATTGCTGCGCCAGCGTCCAGTATTCTTCTACGTCGCTCCGGGGCACATAGGAATAGGGCAGCAGCGAACCATTTTCTTCAAAGCCATCCATGCGGCCGTTGTCCCAGTCCTTCAACCAACGCATGTGGGAGTGTTTCAGGTCGCGCGAATCGCTGAGGGAGACTGCCTTGAGCGGAACGAGTTCGTCCCCGTTCATCCCGCCCTGAACGGTGTCAGCGCCCGGGTAGCCGTTGAACAGGTTATCGAAGCTCCGGTTCTCCTGCATGATGATGACGATGTGCTGAATGGGCGAACCAGGGATCGGGCTCACTGTGCTTACGGGAACCGGTGGCGATGCCGGCAACGAACGAATCGATCCGCCGCAGCCGATTACCCCTGCACAGACCCATAGAGATGCCGTGGCGATGATGGCCAGTGACACGCCAATGCACAGCCGCCTGCCATCGATCGCCCGCAGCCATTTCGCCGTTCTTGACCGCCTGTTTGCCATCCCCCGAAGCCCTGCGTGAATCCGCGACGATGATAGGTCGAGTGGACCCGTATCCCAGTGATTTTAGTCACTCTGTTACATTTCTGTGACATTCATTCGTGACCTGACGACAAGTCTTTAGTGCCGAGAAATGGTTACCAAGAGCGCAGTCCAAAAGGCGTTCGATTCCATCGAATTTTCAGCAGTTTACGCCCGTCGGGGACTTCCTTTGCGAGTGCGACAAAAGCCTGTGCGATCAAGGGCCGACTCAGAAGCCAGGGCAGTTCGCTCCCAATCTGGCTGGCAGCCAATTCACGCACCGATCTTCCAGTTCGGGTGTAAGATTTTGTCGTTCCCAGCAGTTCATCGAATGCCGGAGGGTATCGCATGGCCCGGTTGCCTGGTTGGCCGCATTTGCGCTCGCGAACGGAACGGATTGCACCAGAATCGCCGGCTCAGTTTCTGCCCTACGTTCATCTGCCCAGAATCGCCCTCCTTGCGGCGGCACTCATGTTTACGGTGGTTGCCGCACGGGCCGCAACCGACCAGCCCAAGCCCGGTGAGCCCACTGATTCCAAAGCGCGCAAAACCTTTCAGAGCGCACAGGACTGGGAACACCACGGCAATCTCAGCGCTGCGGTCGACGACTACCGCAAGGCCAACAAGCAGGACGGCGGCCATTGCATCGAGTGCCTGAGCCGGGCTTACAACCTGGCGATGAAGATTGGCGCGTATAAGGACGCCGTCAACGTGGAACGCGACGAACTTTCCGTTGTGCAAACCGATCAAGATCGCGCTGAGGTTCATTTCCAGCTCGGGGTGGCTTTGGAGCGCGAGGGATCGGCTGACAAAAAGGAGGAGGAGTTCAGCGCAAGCTGCGAGGAGTTCAGGGCAGCGCTCTCACTCGATCCCTCTGTAGACGCCGCCCATTTTGCCTGGGGAACGTCACTGGCTTTTTTGCACCAGGATGATGCGGCACGCGACCAGTTCAGCGCGTTTTTGAAGCTGAACCCAACGGATGAGGCGCTACGCGAACGTGCCACGCGCTATGTGGAACGGCCCGAACTGGCACGCGCGCGAATGGCCCCGCCTTTTTCGATTACGACGATTGACGGCCACCACATTTCGATGGATGGACTTGCCGGCAAAGTGGTGCTGATCGATTTCTGGGCCACTTGGTGCGGTCCTTGCCGCGAGGCGCTGCCGCACGTACGGGAGATCGCGCAAAAGTTCCAGGGCCAGCCATTCGTGGTGCTCAGCGTGAGCCTCGATTCCGATGAGGGCAAGTGGCGCGACTTCGTGAGCAAGAACGGCATGACATGGTTGCAATACCGCGACGGCTTGTGGACGGGACCCGTTGCAACCGAATTCGGGGTGAAGGCGATTCCGGCAACGTTTTCAATCGATGCCGATGGCGTGCTCGAGGATCAGCATGTCGGCGACGAAAACATCGAAGGCCGATTGAAGAAAATGATTGCGCATGCCGCTGAAAAACAGAACAACAGCCCCGCGACTGCGGGCGTGCCGGCGGGCCAGAGCAGAGCCAATTAGCGGGTTTGTGGTTTCGAGTGGCGGACGCGTGCCGTTTCGGGCGGAGAGTGCCACAATGGCTGGCGCCGGAACCTAACACAGCACGCCCTTCCCGCACAAGACTTGCAATTCCACCCAATGCCCCGTACTATCCGCAATAGAAACCGGCCTGCAAAGCAGGTGGGTAGTCAACGCTGGTTGAACCAACATTCAATGAACAGGGGCTCGACTCGACAATCGGTTCCGTGTGCAGTGTCCGCCAGTCCGGAATGCCTAAAGAACCGCGGAGAGCTCCACCGTCTTAGGACGGGTTCACCGGCGCATTACCCACGGCCCAGCGGGTCGGCTTCTACTTTCTGCCACCTCCCCGCCATTTTCCATGCTTGAGTTGCGCCCCAATTGCGAGTGCTGCAATCGCGACCTGCCGCCCGATTCCCGGCTCGCCATGATCTGTTCCTTCGAGTGCACATTCTGCCGCGAGTGCGCGCACTCAAGACTAAGCGGCTTCTGCCCCAATTGCGGCGGCGTTCTCGTCCCGCGGCCCATCCGCCCGGCGGCCAAATTGCAAAACAATCCAGCGTCAACGGCTCGCGTTTTCAATCCCCAGGGTTGCGGCGGACGCACGCTGATGGCTTAGGCGCCGTTGCAGCGCCGGCGACGCCTTTAAGTCCGCAAACCCCACTGGCTTATCCTGTCAGCAGTGCATCCCGTCCTCTTCCACATCGGGTCGATTCTGATCCCGTCCTATGGCGCGATCACCGCGTTTGGTGTGCTCGTGGCGCTTGCATTGGCGCAGCGCACAGCGCACATTGTCGGGGTCGACGCTGCCAAAGTCTGGAATCTTTCCATCCTCAGCTTGTTTGCGGCGCTTTTTGCGACGCGTCTGCTCCTCATCGCTGCAAACCTGAGCGCACTGCGCAATCACCCAGTTTGGCTGCTGGGACTCGGGATGGTGCATCATCCGCTGCTGGCAGGCGCAGGGGCGGTGGCAGGCGTGGGCTGCGCCGCATGGTTCGCGCACCATAACAAGCTTCCCTTCCGTAGCACTGCAGATGCGCTGGCCCCGCCTCTCGCCGCTGCGCTCGCGTTCGAGCAACTCGGCGCGTTGGCCGCCGGCTCTGGTTACGGAACCGATGCCGCACCCTCCGTCGGCTGGGCTGTGATTTCCACGAACCCTCTGGCCACAATCTGGAGCGGCACTCCGCTGGGCGTTCCGCTTCATCCGGTGCAAGCCTATGCGGCGCTGGCTTTTCTCGCGCTGGCCGTTCTGCTTTGGGTTTGGCTGCCGCTCGAAAGGCGGTCCGGCGACGTTGCCGGCCTGTTTATGATGGGAGCCGGCGTGGCGATTTTCGTAACGGAAATCTGGCGCGATTGGGTCGGCCGCGGCTCGCTTTTTCATGGAGCAATCGACGGTCCGCAGATCGCTGCCATTTTTCTTGTGCTCGCGGGCGGTTGGATCCTGCGTGAAGATAAATTCGCGTCGGGACAGCCCATCGGTGCAAAGTTGTCTCACTCGCAACCCCCGCCTGTGAATCGGGGCGCATCATGAGTCCCGAGCGCAGCGCGACCCTTGCGCGCACGATCGCAGTGCCAGCCGAAGCACGCGGCCAACGCCTCGACGCATTTCTCGTCTCGCAACTCGAAGGCGTGAGCCGTTCGCGTGTGCAGTTGCTCCTCGATCAGGGCGACGTTCTCGTGAATGAACTGCACGTAAAAGCCTCACTAAAACTGCGCGGGGGCGAGCAGATCTCCATCACCGGCGATCCGCATCCTGCGCCGCTCAAGGCGGTTCCCGAGCCGATTCCTCTGGATGTTATCTACGAGGACGATGACCTCGCAGTGGTCAACAAGCCGGCCGGCATGATGGTGCACGCCGGAGCTGGGCAATCAGGCGCCGCGTCCGGCGAGAAGCTCGATGCGCGCAGCCGCGGAACTCTCGTCAATGCGCTTCTCTATCGATTCAACGCGCTTTCATCAACCGGCGGCGAACTGCGTCCCGGCATCGTTCACCGGCTCGACAAAAGCACCAGCGGCCTGATCATCGTGGCCAAAAACGATCGCGCCCACGCCGCACTTGGCGCAATGTTCTCGGGCCGCCGCGTGAAAAAGACCTATATCGCGCTCGTACACGGAGCGGTCGCACGTCAGAAAGGCACGATCAATGCCGCCGTCAGCCGCGATCCCATCCGTCGCACGCGGATGACCACGCGGCCCAGCGAAAGTGCACGCTCTGCGATCAGCCATTACGAGGTCGTTCGCCACCTGACGACCCGTTATGGCAAGTTCACGTTGCTCCGTGTGCGCATTGAAACCGGGCGCACCCACCAGATTCGTGTGCATATGGCTTCCATCGGCCATCCCGTCGTTGGCGACACGCTCTACGGAGGCGCGGGCCAACTGACCGCACAAACCACGGCGGTCGCCCCAACCGCGCGGCGGCCCGCAAAAAAGAATGCCGAGCCGGACCGGCTCAAGCTCGGCCGGAACTTTTTGCACGCGGCAAAACTTGAATTCACCCAGCCTGTCACCGGCAAGCCGCTCCTGCTTGAGGCACCGTTGCCTGATGAGTTGAATGCTTTCCTCGGCCGCCTCGAATCCGTCTAAGCCCGCAGGACTTCGCACTAAACGTGTGATGCCTTCCCGTTGACCAAAGTACCCGAACCGTTAATGCCGGCGTCGGGGACGCGGCACGCAGATTGTTAGAATAGGAAGCGATGAACACACAGTTTCCCACGTCTCAGTCCGCCGCACGGGCGCGGCTCAGGCGTTCTCTGCTCCCCCTGGCGATCGCGCTCTCCACCAACTTTTTATTTGCCCAGCAGTCCACGCCGGGCACGACAGCTTCAGCGGCGCAGCCACCGGCCCAGCAACCCGGTTCGAGCACAGCGGCGCCCGCAGCAAAGCCGCCCGCGCAATCTGTGGCCCAGCCCGCATCGCAGCCTTCGGCTCCTGCGTCGGATCAGCCTTCCCCAGCAGCCGCACCAACGACAGATTCTGGCACACCGACCATTCATGTTGGCGTTAACGAAGTCAGCCTCATCTTCACGGTCACCGATAAGAAAGGCCACTACATTCCCGATCTGACGCAAAACGACTTTGCATTGCTTGACGACGGCAAGGCGCCGGCGCGGGTAAATTCGTTCCATCAGCAGATCAATCTTCCGCTGCGCGTCGGGCTCGTCATCGACGCCAGCACGTCAATTCGTTCGCGCTTCCAATTTGAGCAGCAATCTGCCACGGAGTTCCTGCTCCAGGTGCTGCACGCAAAAAGCGATCGCGCCTTCGTGATGGGATTCGATGTGACACCGACTGTGACGGCTGACTGGACCAACGATCAGGATGCGCTCGAGACCGGCATCAACAAGCTCTCACCCGGTGGTGGCACGGCGCTTTTTGATGCGGTGTACGTTGCATGCCGCGACAAACTCGGGACCGCCCGTGGACCCGAGCCGGTGCGCAAGGCCATCGTCCTTATCTCCGACGGCGAAGATAACCAGAGCCGCGTTTACCTTTCTGAAGCTGTGAAGGAATGCCAGCGCGCGGAAACGATCATTTATGCCATCAGCACCAATTGGACACCCAGCCGCGGCTCGGGCGACAAGGTGCTGCAGGAACTCGCAGAGCAAACTGGCGGCGAAGTTTTCTTTCCGCCCTCAATTGAAGACATGGCCACAAGCTTTAAAGATATTGAGCAGGAACTGCGCAGCCAGTATGCGCTGGTTTATACGCCCGCCGATTTTGTCACCAACGGCGCCTACCGAACGATTTATCTCTATTGCTACGACCGCCGTTACACGGTGCGAGCCAAGAAGGGATACTTCGCGACCAGCCAGTAACGCACATCCGTAGTCGGCTGCAAACCAAAATAGCATCGTCTAAGAGCGCGGTCCTGAACCGCGCTCTTTCAGCATGGGTCGCCCGATCTTTTCGATCTGAATGTTCCGAATCAGGACGATCCCTCATTCCCCTGTTTCAATTCGGACCATTTTCACGCTCCCAAACCTCCCCACTGATCCATTTCGCCTCATCGCACGATGAACTAAACGTGGGCACCGTCAGGCGTCCTGCGAACACTTGCAATACGACGAGGACTTCAGTTGATCCGGCAGGCAATCTCGTGCGATATCTGCGCTTCAGAAAAACGGCAGACCAACCATTGGTTTGTTGCTTACGAACAAGGAGGAGAGCTGCGCGTGAGTGGTTGGAGCTCGCGCCACAAGCTGCGGCCCGGCTCCAAACACCTCTGCGGGCAAACTTGCCTGCACAAGCTGGTGGATGAGTTCATCGCCAAAGCCATCGCGGTGCGCGCGCAGCGGCCCGCGGAAGAACCAGCTGAGGAAATTGCCCGCGAATCACAGGCCTTGACCGCCGATGCCAGTCTCACCTCAGACACGGCTTATGTCGCGCTGGAATCTTCGGCACGCATCATTTCTACCCCGCCGGCAGTGGCGCCGGCTCCCGCTCTTGGAGCCAGCGCAGTCATTCGACCTCAGCCTGCGGTTCCATCGCCATTGCCCGCGGTTCCGTTGCCGCTATTGCCTCGGCCTACGTATCATCCTCAACCCGAACTTGTCACTTCCCTCCCGCGTCCTCACGCGGTCGAGTACCCCTCTCTACCCGAAGAGTCGCCGCGTTTCGCATCGCACACCTGGCGTGCCGCAGCCTGGGAACGGGAACGCGAGCGGGAAATGCGCGCCGTCTCAAATCGATCGGACAGGTCAACGCGCCGCGCTTCCAACGCTTGAGTGCTTTGTGGCTTTACTTAGGCGTTGATTTACCGGCGAGCATTGCAAGGAGTTGCTCTTCGTCGATCACTGGAATCTTCAGCTCGCGCGCCTTGTCGAGCTTTGAGCCAGCTTCCTCGCCGGCGACAACGTAGCTTGTCTTCTTGCTCACCGAGCCTGCCGTTTTCCCGCCCGCTGTTTCGATCTTCTCTTTGGCCTCTTCGCGCGTCAGGGCCGGCAGCGTTCCCGTCAACACGAATGTCAAGCCTTTAAGTTGCGTCGAACGCTGCTTTTTCTCGGCCGTCATGTCCACGCCCGCATCTTTGAGCCGTTTCACGAGATTGCGGTTTTCCTTGTCCGCAAAGAATTCAACGATCGCATGCGAGATGCGTGGACCCACTTCCTCGACGCGCTCAAGATCGTCCGCCGACGCGTCCATGACCGCCTCGATCGTGCCAAACTCCTGGGCCAGCAACTCTGCTGTGCGTTCGCCTACAAAACGGATACCCAGGCCCATCAGTACGCGCGCTAATCCGGCCTTCTTCGACCGCTCAATTTCGGCGAGCAAGGTGCGTGCCGATTTCTCCGCAAAACGCTCGAGATCGATGAGCTGATCCTCGGTGAGCGAATAAAGATCTGCAACACTCTGCACCAGCTTCTTTTCCAGAAGCTGCTGAACAGCGGCATCGCCCAGGCCTTCGATGTTCATGACGCCCCGGCTTGCGAAGTGCAGCAAACTTTCGCGCAGCTTCGCGGGGCAATCGGCGTTCACGCAGCGCCAGTCCGCCTCGCCTTCCGCGCGCACCACTTTGCTGTGGCACTCCGGGCATTTTGCCGGAAAGCTGAACTCGCCGTCCCCGCGCGGATGATCCTTGTCTTCGACTACCTCGACGATTTTTGGAATCACGTCGCCGCCGCGCTCAACCTTGACGTAGTCTCCGATCTTGAGTCCGAGGCCAGAAATAAAATCCGCATTGTGAAGCGTGGCGCGGCTCACAGTCACGCCGCCGATAAACACCGGCGTAAGCATCGCCGTCGGAGTCAGCTTGCCGGTGCGCCCCACGGTGATCATGATGTCTTCAACCTTGCTGATCGCCGACCGCGCGGTGAATTTGTAGGCGATGGCCCAGCGCGGCGCGCGGCCCGTGTAGCCCAGCCGCTGCTGGGTTGCGTGCGCATCCACCTTCAGCACCACGCCGTCAATTTCGTAGCCCAGCGTGGCGCGCTCGCTCTCCGCTTTCTCGATGAATTTCATCATTTCGGCAACTGAACGCACGCGCTGGCGATTTGGATTCACCCGAAATCCCAGAGCAGTCAGTGCGTCCAGAGTGGCCGTTTGCCCGGCGGCAAAGTATTCTCCGTTGACAAGCAGAAAATAGGCGAAGAAAACCAGCCGCCGTTTCGCAACAATCGAAGAATCGAGCGTACGCAGCGTGCCTGCGGCGGAGTTGCGCGGATTTACGAAGGCGGGCAGCCCCTCGCGTTCGCGTTCCTCATTCATTTGCATGAACGCCGCTGCCGGCATCACCACTTCGCCGCGCACCTCGAATCCACTTTCGGCGCCGGCTCCGCGCCCGTGCGCTGCGAGACCGGCTTTTTTCAGCCGATCAGCCGAAACGCCCAGGGGAACGCTACGAATGGTTCGGATATTCGAGGTGACATCTTCGCCGGTTTGCCCGTCGCCGCGGGTCAGGCCCACCGCAAGCCTTGCGCCTGCGCCCGCAGTCTCATAGCGCAAAGCCACGCTGAGGCCGTCAAGCTTCAGCTCGGCCGTATATTCCACCGGCAGATTTCCGGCCAGCTCGTGCACGCGGCGGTCCCAATCGGCCAGCTCTTCTTTGGAGTAGGCGTTATCGAGCGACAGCATGGGCCGCGAGTGCTGCGCTTTTTTGAATCCCTCAGCCGGCTTGCCGCCCACGCGCTGCGATGGCGAATCAGGAGTTACGAGCTCCGGATGCGCAGCTTCGAGCTTTTTGAGCTCGTTCATCAGCGCGTCGTATTCGGCGTCGGAGATTTCCGGCGCGTCGAGCACGTAATACAAGTGCTCGTGATGCCGCAGCTCCTCGCGCAGCTTCTCAATCTTCTTCTGTGCGCCGGATTCGACCATAGCTACGAATTATAGTGAGCCACGGAGCCAGTTCCGGTCACTGCTTCTGGTCCAGCCCACGGTTCTTGAGCAACGGCTCAATCGTCGGCGCCGCGCCCATCCAGGTGTCAAACATTTTTTGCAGGTCTTCGGTGTTCCCGCGCGACAGCACCATCTTCCGGAATCGATCGCCATTCTCGCGCGTCATTCCGCCGTGATCCTGGAACCACTGGTAGGCGTTGTCGTCGAGCATCTCACTCCACGTGTACGCGTAATAGCCAGCCTGGTAGCCTTCCTGCCAGATGTGCAGAAAGTAGCTGGAGCGGTAGCGCGGCGGCACATAGCTGATCCAAAGATGCTGCTTCTCGAGCGCCTGTTTCTCAAAGGTGTCAGGATTCTCGAGGGGCGCATCCGCCGGCAGCATGTGCCACGCCATATCGAGCTCTGATGCCGCGAGAATCTCAGTGAAATCGTAACCCTGGTTGAAGGTTTTCGCCTTCATGACTTTCGCCGCCAGATCGGCCGGCATCGGCTCGCCGGTCTTGTAATTCTTCGCGTAGTTTGCGAAGACCGCCGGATAGCTGGCCCAATGCTCGTTGAACTGCGAAGGAAATTCGACGAAGTCGCGGGGCACGGCCGTGCCCGACAAGTCCGGATACTCGGTGTTCGCAAACATGGCATGCAGCGCGTGGCCGAACTCGTGGAACATGGTGGTTACATCGTCGAAGCTCAATAGCGCGGGCTCACCCGCGGCGGGTTTCTCGAAATTCGCCACGTTGTAGACCACGGGCAGCGTGCCCAGCAGCTTCGATTGACCAACGAGCGAGTCTTCCCACGCGCCGCCGTTCTTGTTGTCGCGCTTGAAGTAGTCGCAATACCACAGCGCCAGCGGCGATCCGTCGGCATCGAATACCTCAAAAACGCGCACACCGGGTTGCCACACCGGAATGTCCTTCTGCTCTTTGAACGTGAGCCCATAAAGCTCGTGCGCCGCATAAAAAACGCCCTTCTCGAGCACGTTACTCAGCTCGAAGTAGGGCTTCACCTCTGCCTGGTTGTAATCGAACCTGGCCTTGCGCACCTGCTCGGCAAAGAACTCCCAATCCCAAGGTTCCAGCGTAAATCCGCCGTGTTGGGAATCGATCAGGTCCTGGATGTCCTTGGCTTCGCCCGCGGCGTTGGCTGTTGTGGCCGGAACCAGCGCATCAAGAAAATGCATCACTGTTTCGGGATTTTTGGCCATCTGGTCGGTGAGAACCCATGCTGCGTAATTCGGATAGCCAAGCAGCGCGGCCTTCTGTTCCCGCAGTTGCGCGAGGCGTGCGATGGTCGCACGCGTATCGTTCGCGTCTCCCCGCTCTGCTCGATTCCACGAATTGTCAAAGATTGCATGGCGAGTTGCGCGGTCTTTTAGAAAAGCCAGATCGGGTTGTTGCGTGGTGTTCTGCAGCGGCAAAAGCAAACCTTCCTTTTTGTGAGCCTTTGCATCTTCGGCCGCGGCGGAGATCTGCCCTTCGCTCAGCCCGGCAAGCGCATTGCGATCCTGAGTCGTAAATGCCCCAGCGGCTCCTGCAGCCAGCAGCTTGGTCATGAACGTGTTCTCGAGCGTCGATTCTTCCTCGTCCATTTTCTTCAGCTTTGCCTTGTCGGCCTCGGAAAGGTTCGCGCCCGCCTTCACGAACTGCTGGTACTCGTACTCGACCAAGCGCAACGACTCCGCATCGAGGCCGAGCGAGGCGCGATTGTCGTAGATCGCCTTGATGCGCGCGAAGAGTTTCGAGTTCAGGTTAATTGCGTCAGCCAAAGCTGCCGTGCGCGGAGCTTCATAGGCCTCGATTCTCTCGAGCTCCGGATCCGTGTCCGCCTGCGTGACCAGGTTGAATGCGAGCCAAGCGCGGTTGTATAGCTGCCCCGAGCGCTCCAGCGCAACCAGAGTATTTTCAAAGGTTGGCGGCGCGGAATTGTTTGCGATGGCATCAACTTCCTTGAGCTGCTCTGCAATGCCAGCGTCGATCGCCGATTTGTAGTCGCTGTCCTTGATCTTGTCGAAAGCGGGCGCGTGAAAGGGCAGCGTGCTTGGCGCATAAAACGGGTTGCTCGGGCCGAACGTGGCGGTAGGCTTTTGCGTTTGCGAGTCGGAAGATCCCGCGCACACGATTCCAACAAGAAAAACTGCTGCGATCAAATGCTTCTTCGAGCTCAATATCGTAAACAAATGCATAAGTGGCGGTCCTCAAATATCAGTGATCTATTGTAGGTGAATCGACCCTCGGCTGCTAGCCCGGGACGGCGCCGCGCCCAGACCCTAAAATGGAATTACGCCCGCTCCGTCGCGCACAACCATGTTTGGCGTGGCGGTCCGCAGAGCACTGGAGACAGAAACATAATGACTGCCACCGCAACCGCGCCTCAAGTTCGCACCCATACTGAAAACCTCGATCAGCTCGCCTCAGTCGCTGTGAACGTCGGCCTCGGCCTGCAGCCGGGGCAAGAGCTTGTGATGACCGCGTCTATTGACACGCTGCCCCTGGCGCGCCGCATCACTGAGCACGCCTATCGCGCGGGCGCTTCGCTGGTGACTACGCTTCTGACCGACGATGAGTCAACGCTTCTGCGCTATCAGCATGCTCCGGCTGCGAGCTTTGATCGCGCCGCCAACTGGCTCTACGACGGCCTGGCCGCGGCTTTCAAAAGTGGCGCTGCGCGCCTGGCCGTTGCCGGCGCAAATCCAAATCTTCTTTCGAACGAAGATCCCGACAAGGTGGGCCGCGCCAATCGCGCGCTTTCACAAGCCTATCGTCCAGCGCTCGAGTACATCACGCGCCACGACATCAACTGGACGATCGTTGGCGGCGCTACGCCCCCATGGGCAGCCGTCGTCTTCCCCGACGATCCACCGGAACAAGCGATGGCGAAACTGTGGGCGGCGATCTTCGCCACCACGCGCATCAACACTGCCGATCCGGTGAGCGCGTGGAAAGCGCATGACGCGGAACTGCACAAACGCTCTGCGTTCCTGAACGAAAAGCGCTACTCCGCGCTGCACTATCGCGGGCCCGGCGTGGATTTCCGGCTCGGCCTTGCCGACGATCACCAATGGCTAGGCGGCGGCACAACCGCAGGCAACGGCTACTACTGCATTCCCAACATGCCGACGGAAGAAGTGTTCACCACTCCGCACAAAGATCGCGCCGACGGCATTGTCACCGCGAGCAAGCCGCTGTCGCACCAGGGCACGATGATCGAGGGCATTCAGGTGCACTTCGAGCACGGGCGGATTGTCGATGCGAAGGCCACGCGCGGCCAGGAGGTACTGCAAAAACTGATCGACACCGACGAGGGCGCGCGCCACCTTGGCGAGGTCGCGCTGGTTCCGCATTCCTCGCCCATCGCCGCAAGTGGCCTGGTTTTCTTCCACACCCTCTACGACGAAAACGCCGCCTCGCACATCGCGCTCGGCCAGTCCTATTCGTCGTGCCTGATCAACGGAGACAAGCTTTCGCCCGACGAGCTCGCCGCGCGCGGCGCCAACTCAAGCCTGATTCACGTGGACTGGATGATCGGTTCGGCCGATCTCGATATTGACGGCATTTCGGCGTCGGGCGCGGCTGAGCCGCTGATGCGCAAAGGCGAATGGGCGTAGCGGGCCCGCACATTCATGGAGCCAGTCACACATTTTCTTACCGGCGCTTGCATTGGCCGCGCCGGCTTGAACCGCAAGACGGCCTACGCGACGCTTGCAGCGGTTCTGGCGGCCGAAGCCGCAGACCTCGATATTCTGTGGGGTCTCCGCGGCCCGGTCGACGAGCTCAAACACCATCGCGGCATCACGCATACATTTTGGGCAGTGCCTGTTGTGGCAGGGGCTGTGGTGGGTGCGGTGTGGCTGTTCGACAAATGGCGGGAAAAACGCCGGCAGGGCTCCGCGGCCGTCCCTATCCGAGGCGACGACCTCATCCAAAACACAAAAGCGCCCCCGCCGCTTGGCTCCGTTGCTCCGTCGCTCCCTCGCTCCCAACCCATCCGTTGGGGGTGGCTCTATCTCACAGCGTGCATCGCTGCGCTCAGCCACATCCTGCTCGACTGGACCAACAACTACGGCGTCCGCCCGCTGTTTCCGCTCAATCCGCATTGGTATGCCGGCAGCTTCATGTTCATTGTCGAACCGATTCTTTACGGATTATTCTTTCTGGCGTTCGTCATTCCCTGGCTGCTTGGCCTCGCCGACCGAGAGATCGGCGCGAAGCGCGCGCAGTTTCGTGGGCAGGGCTGGGCCATCTTCGCGCTCGCCGGAATGCTGGTGCTAGGCTGCGTCCGCTGGGCCGAGCACGCACACGCGCTGGCTCTGGTGGCAAATACTGACGTGGCGTCAGAGCCGGTTGCCCGCTCTGCCGCCGAGCCTTACCCCGTGAATCCCTTCCGCTGGCACGCGATCCTGGAGACGCCCGGCTTTTATCAGACGGCCGAAATCAACACTCGAACCGATTCAATTGACAGCGATCCGGCTCGCGATCTGATTTACAAACCAGCCGAAACGCCCGCCGTCGAGGCTGCGAAGCGCACGCCGCTCGGCCAGGTGTATCTGGATTGGGGAACATGGGCCGTGATTCGCGACCTTGGCCAAGAGCCAGTGCCTGCGATGAAGCCGCCCCCGTTCGCGCCGGGACGCACATGGACGACGGTCGAGTTCAGCGATCTGCGCTTTAACTACTCTTTTGTGGGGACTCGTGGGGCGTCGGCCAATGCGTCTGGTCGTTCGCCGCTCTCCGGCTGGGTCTACATCGTCGACGGCCATGATGACGCTGGCGAGGCCCTTGGCAACCGCGAGCAACGATAAAAAAATTTGCTCTGATGAAAACGGTGTTTGCCCCGTGGAAAAATTTTGATTGACCACGCGGCTCCCGCACCGCAGAATAGATGCAGTCCCTGGGCTGTATTGATCCGAATCTGCCCGAGGGCCCGCCGTTCACGGCCGAGACCCTTCGGCCCATTCCGATGAGGTGTTCATGGTCGCTTACCTGTTGGTGTTGCTTGGTGTCTTTTCCCGCTACCTGGTCGCGGGCCATCTGCCGCTGTTAAATTTCACGGCCGTCACGGGATCGCTTATCTACTTTGGCGCGCGCCGCTCGTGGCGCGAGATGCTGGCTCCGCTGGCCGTGTTCATGATCAGCGACTATTGCTTAACAACCTATACCTACCACTCCGCCTTCCACTGGCAGAGTTACGGAATCACATGGACCTGGTATGCGGCGGTGATGGTGCTCGGAGCGATTCTGCTCCGCGAGAAAACCACCTTGACGCGCGGCATCGCGGCCACTTTGATTGGGCCCACCGGATTCTTCCTGGTTTCGAATTTCAGCGTCTGGGTCAGCGGCTTCAACGGCTATCCGCCAACCATGGCCGGGCTGGGAGCATGCTACATCGCCGGCCTGCCGTTTTATCGCAACGATCTTGCCGCAACCGCAATCGTTCTGGGCGTCGCGCTCGGCTTGCCTGCGCTGATGCGGCGGATGAACGAGAACCGCCTACAGGCAGCACTGATCAACAAATAGCAGGGTTCGATCGAGAAATTCTCACCAGCGACCGCGTGGAGAACGCACCCCGCGTGCAAGTCTCGTGCATAAAGCCCGATCCCAGTAAGTCGATCGTCTGATCGGACAACGACCCATGGGCGACTATGAAGATTCGTGGCTACCAAAAGCCTCTGTACATCCTTCCCTTTGACCATCGCGGCTCGTTTGAAACGGGAATGTTCGGCTGGAAGGGCGCGCTCGATGCCCAGCAAACCGCGCAGATCGTCGCTGCCAAGCAGGTGATTTACGACGGCTTCCAGCAGGCAATCGCCGGCGGTGTACCCAAAGAGAAGGCTGGAATTCTGGTCGACGAGCAGTTCGGCGCGGCCATCCTGCGCGACGCTGCAGCCAAGGGATTCACGTTCGCGTGTCCCGCTGAAAAAAGCGGCCAGGAAGAGTTCGACTTCGAATACGGTGACAAATTCGCCGCGCATATTGAGGCCATTCACCCCACTTTCTGCAAGGTGCTGGTGCGCTACAACCCTGAGGGCGACGCCGAGCTGAACCGTCGCCAGGCAGCGCGCCTGAAGCGGCTTTCGGATTACCTGCAGAATGCCAATCGCAGCCTGTTCATGTTTGAGCTGCTGGTTCCAGCAGAAAAAGCCCAGCTTGAGAAGGTCAAAGGCGACAAGAAAGCCTACGACCGCGAAGTTCGTCCCGCGCTGATGGTCCGGACTATCGAGGAATTGCAGAAAGCCGGGATTGAGCCGGACCTGTGGAAGATCGAGGGATTGGATCGCCGCGAAGACTGCGAGAGAATCGTCGCGACCGCCAAAGCCGGTGGGCGCAACGCGGTGGGCTGCATCGTTCTCGGCCGCGGCGAAGACGACCAGAAAGTTCTCGAATGGCTGAAGACGGCGGCCACGGTTCCAGGATTTATTGGATTCGCTGTCGGCAGGACGGACTTCTGGCAGCCGCTTGTCGATCTGCGCGATAAGAAGATTTCACGCCAGATGGCTGAGAATGAAATGGCTCGCCGCTATCGCGAGTTCGTCGATGCGTTTGAGACCGCCCGCGCCGGAGCCGGCGCGCACTGATGTAAAGCCTCAAGGCGCTATTTGCGTTCCCCGCCGTCTTGAAGGGGCACGGCTTCAGTGGTGCCAATAAGCGCAGAATAAGGAGCGGGCTTCAGGCCCTGAAGGAGGCTCTCAGCCGCTCACCCTTCCAGCAGTTTCCCGGTCCGCTTCTTCCATCGCCACCACCACACAAAACCAAGCACTGCAAGCGCACCGACAATAAGAATCGTTGCCACCGCGTGCCGTGAGACAAGGTCCACGGCGCTCGGGCCCAGCTTGAGCACCAGCAGCGACAGCACCAGCCAGCGCAGCATTCGGCCGACGAATACTGCCACTAGAAAGTTCACGATGCGCATCTGGAAGACGCCCGACGCGAAGACAAACATCTTCCAGGGCGCCGGCGGCGGCATCATGGACGGAATCATGACGGCCAGAAACTCCTGGCGCTGAAAGCGGTCGCGCATCTGTTCGTACTTGGCGCCGTTCACTCGCTTGCGAAGGAACAGCTCACCGCCTGCGCGCCCCAGCCAATAGGGCAGCAGACCGCCGAGCGCGGAACCCGCCGCGGCCATCAGGCAATAGAGCCAGAAGTGCCCCTTGTCGTTCCAGACATAGATGGCCAGAATCGCGTCCATGGGGACGGGGATGCTCGAGGAATCGAGCACTGCAACCGCGCCCACTCCCAGGATTCCCCACTTCAATAGCGCGGGCAGAATCACGAGCTTCCATTCCGCCATTACGCGCAGAAAAAACTGCTTCAAACCCTGTCCCCTTCCGCCCCATCCTGCGTCAATTCAACAAGAACCATTGTACGGGGCGCCCTCAATCGCCAGGATTTCGAGGGGATGAGAGAATAGATAGGAAGGACTCAAACCGGGCCAGAGGATGCGTGTGCGCCTCGCATCGGTCCCGAACTTAGAATGCCCACCAGCCAAGCACCAACCGAAGTGACCGAGCCCGAGGGACCAGAGAAGCTGCCCGCACAGGTGGAAAGCTCTGCGCCCGAGGCGAAGGTCCCTGGCGGATTCCTGGGCCTTCCCTTGAATCCCAAGGGTTCGCTGGAGACGAATGGGGCAGGCCCCAGCACTCTTCGCGGCTCGCGCTGGGTTGACTACAACACGCACGAATTGCTGGAGATGATCAGCGAGCTTGAAGACGAGCGCCGCTGGTCTCGCCTGCGCGAAGGGTTCTGGATCGCGCTGCTTGCGCACATTCTGTTCTTCTCGGCCATTACCTGGATTCCGACTTACGTTTTTAAGGTGCCCAAAGTCGTCGACCCCTTCGACGTGATCAAGCAGCGCAAAGACCTCGCATACCTCGACCTGCCTCCCGATGCCCTGCGCGAAACTCGGCCGAAAGTCCCGCCCAAGCCGTTGCCCAACCGGCCTTTGATCGACAAGAAGACGCTCGAAGAACTGAATCGCGAGTCGCCGCCGACAGCGCCGCCTCCGCCCGCTCAGGCTCCTGAAGGGCCCAAGCCGGAGGCTTCGCAGCCCATTCCGCCTAACACGCAGTCGCCGTCGCAGGTTGAGGCGCCGCGCCCATCGCCCGTTCCCGCGCGCCCCAATTTTGCGCTTGGCTCGCAAAACCCTGCCGACCAGTTGCGCCACGACATGGAGAACGCCATGCGTAACCACGGCAACCAGCCGGATTTCGGGAATGCTCCTTCGGGCGGAACGTCGATGCACCCGGGAGCAGGCAGCGGCTTGCAGGTTCTTTCTGACACGCAAGGCGTCGACTTCAGCAACTGGCTGCAGCGCTGGCACTACATTACGCAACAGACTTGGGATCCGCTCATTCCCGACGAAGTGAATCCCCCGATTTTGAAGTCGGGCATGGTCGCGATCCGCTTCAAGGTTCTGCCAAACGGCCAGGTCATCGACATGCAGCTCGACGGACGCTCCGGCGACACGGGTCTCGATCGTGCTGCGTGGGGAGCGATCACAGGGTCAAGCTATCCGGCGTTGCCGCGGGAGTTTCACGGGCCTTACCTCGAGCTCCGCGCCTATTTCCTTTACAACGAAGAGCCGAAGTAGGGGCCGCCATCGCGCCTCGGCGCTTCGACATTTCTCGTCCGATCAGGTGGCTAGATTCCCGGCCCTGCTCCCTTGCTCCCTCGTTCCCTGCCCGCTGCTTCTCTCAGTCTGCCACCGGCATTTCAATATCCGGCCGCTCATCTGGCACCGCACCACCCGCGTCCGGGTCGTAGGGCTTGTGCTTCGGATCCAGATAGATTCCATCCTGCTCCAGCAGCGCTTCGTAAACCGAAGTGTGGCGCCAATACCGCGCCAGAGCAAACGCGCTCATGTTCGCAATCATCAGCGGCAGCACCAGCCCGTATCCGCTCGTCATCTCGAAAATAATCAGAATCGAGGTCATGGGCGCGCGCACAATGCCGGCGAACACCGCGCCCATGCCCACCACGGCGAAGGCGCCGATGGAATCAGCCGGGTGATGGAAGATGGTCACATCGAGGTAGCCAACCGCGCCGCCAAGCATACCGCCCATGTAGAGAGCGGGAGCAAAGATTCCGCCCGATCCGCCGCTTGAATATGACGTGACCGTGGCCGCGAGCTTCAATAAGCAGAGCACACCCATCGCCGTCACGGGCAAATTGCCCAGCAGTGCTTGCGTCAGCGTGGTGTAGGGATTGCCGGCAATGCCGTTGGCGTGAAAAAACTGGATGGCCACGACTGCGAGCGCGCCTGTGGCCGCCGCGCCGATGGCCGGCTGAATCCATTTGGGAACGTGCCGCAGTTCCCTGAACCGCAAGCGCAGCCACAACAGTGAATCGGTGAAGGCTATCGATACGATCGCCGCAAGCAAGCCGAGCAGCGCGTACCAGACCAGTGACGAAGCTTTCACCAGCGTATAGCTCTGCAGGCGCGGCACATGAAAGACGGGATTCGAGCCTAGGAAGCCGTGCTCCACCACGGCTGCGAGCGCCGCCGCAACAATCACGCCCGAAAGCATGGTCTGGTCGAGCGAGCCAATCAGTTCTTCCAGCGTGAACGTGACCGCCGCGATCGGCGCGTTAAATGCGGCGGCAATGCCGGCAGCCATGCCCACTGACGTCATGCGTCGACTGTTCACGGGGCTGAGCCGCGCCACACGCGAAAGCATGCTGCTCACACCGGCGCAAATTTGCACGGTTGGCCCTTCTACGCCGAGCGATGCGCCGCTGCCCAGTTGCAGTGTGCACAAAACGAATTTCCCGATCGTTTCCTTGAGCGTGATGGCGCCGAAGCGAAACGTGAACGCCGCTTTTACCTGGGGAATGCCGCTGCCCGCCGCCGCCGGAGCCCAATACGTAAGCCCGATGCCGGCGATCAGGCCTCCGAGCGCGGGCGTCAGAATCGTCCACAAAATCCACCAGCGTCCCGGCGCCGCCGTCGCGCGATCGATCAGCGACGCGTAGAGCCAGAAGCAGGCCGCATGAAACGCCACCGCCGCCAGCCCGCAGAGTCCGCCGGCAACGATCGTGATGACGAGCAAACGTTGCCGCTCATTGGGCAAACGTCCGCGCAGCCACGCAAAAAAACGCGTAAACATCCCTTCGATGCCGGCCCATCCACTCAATGCAGGGGATACCTCGCTGCGAAGAACGTCGCACTACAAGTATAGGTGCACGCGGAGAGGCATTCGCGCCTCATCGCCGCGGTTCTTTATTGGTGGATGCGCAAAGCGGGTCTGCCGCCGCCGGTAACGTGCCGGAATAATTTGGCCTTTCATTCCGGCCCGCATCCACGTTAAAATCTTCTCGTACCCCATGCGTAGCCGCCTAAACATTGCCGGCCCGCCACGCTTCCGCCGCTTTCGCCGCGGCCGTCCCGACCGTGGACGCTGATTCGCTTCGCTGAGTAATCTATTCCCGATGAGTTTTTGCTGCGCCTGATGATGCGGCACCGGATCTTCTAAAGCCGGCTCCGCAAACTCCGCTCGTTTTCAAACTCCGCGAGCTCGGCATGAACCGCCAGCTCCGCTATGAGGACCCGATGAACAGCTTTGAAAGCAAGGCCGTGCTCACTTCCGGCAATCGCTCCTACACGATATTTCGCCTCCCTGCTCTGGCCGGCCGCGGCTTTGACCTCGCTCGCCTCCCCTTCAGCCTGAAAATCCTGCTTGAGAATCTGCTGCGCCGTGAAGACGGGGTAAACGTTACGGCCGAGGACATTGAATTCCTCGCCAAGTGGGATCCGAAGGCCGAGCCCAGCCGCGAGATTGCGTACATGCCTGCGCGCGTCCTGATGCAGGACTTCACGGGCGTTCCCGCTGTCGTCGATCTGGCCGCGATGCGCGACGCCATCAAGACTCTCGGTGGCGATCCCGAGCGCGTGAATCCTCTCGCGCCTGCCGAGCTCGTCATCGACCACTCCGTGCAGGTGGACGAATACGGCACGCCCGCAGCTTACGAGGCGAATTCGCTGCTCGAATTCCAGCGCAACCGTGAGCGCTATGCGTTTCTGAAGTGGGGCCAGTCAGCGTTCCGCAATTTTTCAGCTGTCCCGCCGGGCATGGGCATTTGCCACCAGGTGAATCTCGAATACCTCGCACGCGTGGTCTTCACCGCGCAGGTTGGCAAGGAGACAGTGGCCTATCCAGACACGCTGGTCGGCACCGATTCTCACACCACGATGATTAACGGGCTCGGCGTGCTCGGATGGGGCGTCGGCGGCATTGAGGCCGAGGCCGCGATGCTCGGCCAGCCGGTTTCCATGCTCATTCCACAGGTCGTCGGCTACAAGCTAACAGGCAAGCTGCGCGAGGGCGCAACGGCTACCGATCTGGTACTGACTGTCACGCAGGCGCTGCGCAAGCTCGGAGTCGTGGGCAAATTCGTCGAATTCTACGGCCCGGGCATCGCCGAGCTACCACTCGCCGACCGCGCCACCATCGGCAACATGGCGCCCGAGTACGGCGCAACATGTGGCATCTTCCCCGTGGACGCTGAAACTCTGCGCTACCTCCGCCTCACCGGCCGCAGCGAAGAACAGATCGCGCTCGTCGAGGCCTACTACAAGGAGCAGGGCCTGTTCCATGCTGCCGGCACGCCGGAAGCCGAGTACTCGCAGACGCTTTCACTGGATCTAGCCAGCGTTGAGCCTAGTGTCGCCGGCCCGCGGCGTCCCCAGGATCGCGTGCTGCTGAAGGATGCGGCTGCAAGTTTCGCACAGCAGCTGCCTTCGCTTCTCGCGCCCACCGCAAAGCCACTGGGCACGCGCACTGCAGCGACGTGGGAGCGCACGTCGGTCGTCGCCGACACGGCGGTGGCTGTCGCGCGAGAAGATAACGAAGGCCCGGATACTTCGTCGGCGGTCGGCGGTTCGCCGCTCCATGTCACCACAACCGTCAAAGAGCGCTTCAACGTAGATCCCGATCGCTATCTCGATCATGGCTCGGTCGTGATCGCGGCCATCACCAGCTGCACCAACACTTCAAATCCCTCTGTCATGATCGCTGCGGGCCTGCTCGCAAAAAAGGCCGTCGAAAAAGGTCTCTGCGTTCCGCCGTGGGTAAAAACTTCGCTCGCGCCCGGCTCGCGCGTGGTCACGGATTACTACCAGAAAGCAGGCCTGCTGCCCTATCTCGAAAAGCTGCGCTTCAACGTGGTCGGCTACGGCTGCACCACATGCATTGGCAACTCCGGGCCGCTGCCTGCCGATGTTTCGAAATCCATTGACGAGCACGGTCTCGTTGCCGTCAGCGTGCTCAGCGGCAACCGTAACTTCGAGGGCCGCGTGAACGTCGACGTGCGCGCAAATTATCTAATGTCTCCGCCGCTCGTGGTTGCTTACGCGCTTGCCGGCCGCATTGGCCACAACTTCGACGCCGATCCGCTGGGGGCCGACCAAACCGGCAAGCCGGTTTTCCTGCGCGACATTTGGCCCACGCAAGCCGAAGTTTCCGCCGCCATTGAGCGCGCCGTTTCGAGCGATGGATTTCGCAAAGAATATGCGACCGTCTCCGATGGCGACGCAAGTTGGCAGGGCCTCAGCTTTCCTACTGGCGATGTCTACCAGTGGGAACCGGATTCGACTTACATCCGCAAAGCACCTTACTTCGACGGGATGACCATGACTCCCGCGCCGGTTGAGAACATTCTCGGCGCGCGCGTGCTCGCGGTTCTCGGCGACTCGGTGACAACCGATCACATTTCGCCTGCCGGCTCCATCAAAGCCAACGGGCCGGCCGGAAAATATCTGGCTGAGCACGGAGTGAAGACCGCGGACTTCAATTCTTATGGCTCGCGCCGCGGCAATCACGAAGTCATGGTGCGCGGAACTTTCGCCAATGTGCGCCTGCGCAACAAGCTCGCGCCTGGAACCGAGGGCGGCGTGACGCGCTTGCTGCCTGAGGGTGAACAGATGTCGATCTTCGACGCGAGCGTGAAGTATGCCGAGCGCGACGTGCCGCTGATTATTCTCGCCGGCAAGGAATACGGCTCTGGTTCGTCGCGCGACTGGGCTGCGAAGGGACCGAAGCTGCTTGGCGTTCGCGCCGTTATTGCAGAAAGCTTTGAGCGCATACACCGGTCGAACCTCGTGGGAATGGGCATTTTGCCGCTGCAATTCGAGGCAGGCCAAAATGCCGAGTCGCTCGGGCTCACGGGAGAAGAGGTCTATGACTTCCCTGACGTCGTCACGAAGCTTCACACTATTCGAACCGGCGAAAAGACCACCACGGTCCTTCCGGTCCGTCAGGACGAGATCAGCAGGCTCGACCTCACGCCGTCCGCCGATCGCGCAGATTCCAAAAGCCTGACCGTAAAGGCCACATCATCCAGCGGCCCAATTAAGATCTTCTCCGTGCGCGTGCGCATCGACACGCCGCAGGAGATCGAGTACTTCGAGCACGGCGGCATCCTGCAATATGTGCTGCGCCAACTGGCGGCGAAGTAGAGTTTGGCTAACTGCGGTGTCACCTTCCAGCGTTCGGCGTTCTGCGGTGGAAATTGGGGAAGGGACGCCGCACAGGAGTGAAGCCCATGGAAATCAAACGCAGCGGTTCGCAGGCATCAAGTAAAGGCCCGGCAGAATGGTTCACCGGAACGGTGCGTATCGATCCGCTTTTTACCGCGCCCGATCCGGCGCGCGTGCAAGGCGCAAGCGTGACCTTTGAGCCTGGCGCGCGCACGGCGTGGCATACGCATCCCCTCGGACAAACGCTGATTGTGATGGCAGGCTGGGGGCGCGCGCAGCGATGGGGAGGGCCGATCGAAGAGATCCGGCCCGGTGATGTTGTGTGGTTCGCGCCCGGCGAAAAACATTGGCACGGCGCCGCGCCGACAACGGCCATGACGCATTTTGCAATCCAGGAACGGCTTGACGGCAAAGCCGTCGATTGGCTGGAGCAGGTCAGCAACGAACAATACGGAAAGTGATCGGCCTTGATTGTGGATAAGGGCGGGAATTAAAGGTGTCGGTGCGAACTGCAACACGCTGCAAGTCAAAATCCGCTTGGCTGCACCTTACTTTTCCTTTTCGAGCACTTCATCCAACATCATGCGCAGGTTGCTCGCGCGTGCGTGCCCCAATTGCAAATCGGCAGACGTAGCCTGCGATACTTCGTCAGCAAGATTCAGCGCCGCCAGCACCGCCACACGCAATGAATCGGCCGTGCGCCCATGCGCGGCAACGGCGCGCATCTTGGCGTCAACCACCGCCGCCAGCTCGCGAATGTGATCAGGATCCTGCCCGGAAAGATGGTAGAGCTGGTTATAAATCTCCACAGTGACGTACTCGGTGGGATTTCTGCGCGCCTGATTATCTTGTGCTGAATTGCCTTGTGTCGTCTCTGCCATTGCCGCCCTCACAGCTCCAGCGCGTCGAGCTGCGCGAGCAGTTTTTCAACACGCTGCCGCACCTTGTCGCGCTCGGCCCGCAGTGCGCTCATTTCATTTTCTAACCGCTCCAGCAACGGAGCTTGCGAATGCAATTGAGACTCGGCCTGAGCGAAGCGCGCTTCGGCTTCGCTCACGCGCTCTTCCAGTTCCAAAGCGCGGCGCTCCGCTGACGCACGCGCTTGCCGCTCCCGCTTGACCACGTCGACCGTACGACGCACGCGCTCTTCCAGCGCCGAAAAATCGTCCGCACTCACCGCCAGTGCGATGGGCTCATCGTGCCCCGCCTGTTGTTGATCCTCGCTGTGTAAATCCACAGCCGCCTCCGATTCCGGCATCGCTCTCGCCCGCGATGAACCGGTTCGTTCGAGTATAGCGCGGTCCAGAGTCGATTCGCCCGGCAGCTTTCGAGGCCAGAATCAGGTCTATCCCGCTCAGGCCCGCAGCCGCGCGCCGGCCTTGCCCACGGCCTCAACCACGCGGGCCTGAAAGCTTGTCAACTCCTCTTCGCGCAACGTGCGGTCGGGTGCCTGGAAGGTCGCGCCCAACAACAGCGCATATTCGCCTTTGCCCAGCTTCGCGTCGCGGAAGACCTCACGCACGCGCCATTCCACGAGCTCGGGAATCGCAAGCTCCGCCATTGCGCGGTCAATTGTGGCCCACGTAATGCTCTCGTCCAAAACCAGGGAAAAATCGCGGCGCACCGGCTGATAACGCGAGATTTCGCGCGCGACAGGCCTGCGCAGCGGCAGCTTATAGAGCCGATCAAGATACAACTCGCCGATCAGCACCGCGTCTTTGATCTTGCGCGCCGAGGCTTCGCGCGGATGCAGTTGCCCGAACCAGCCAACCGTTACACCGTCAGCCACTGCGCGCGCCGCACGATAAGGATGCAGCCACTGCGGCGTGATTCCGGCATCGGCCGAAAAATGGTCGAAGTACATCGCCCGCATTTCGAATTTCTCGAGTACCTGCTCTACAACACCCTTCACGTCGAGAAACTCGAACGTCCGCGGTGCGTGCAGCGCACTTTCTTCGGGCAGGCCGCCAGCCGCGCCGAACGCCAGCGCCGGCCGCTCTTCAACTTTCTCCGTAGTTCCACTGAACACGGTGCCCAGCTCAAAAAGCCGCACATCGCTCACGTCGCGGTTCAGGTTTCCCGCGATCATGGCCAGCATTCCCGGCACCAGCGAGGGCCGCAACACGCCGGCCTCGTCGCTGAGCGGATTGCCCAGAGGAACCGCCTGGCCTGGCTGCTGCGCAGTCATTGCTCCTTCAGCCGCCGAGCAAAACGAGCTCCCGATAGCCTCATGAAGTCCGGCGGCCAGCATCGTGCTTCGCAACGCCGCTTCCTTCTGCGCCCACGGCAGCGCGCGCACGCCCTCTCCAAACGCGGGCAGCGTGTTGGCAAAGCGGTTGTAGCCATACACGCGCGCCACTTCTTCAACCAAATCGATATCGCGCTCAAGGTCGAGCCGCCAGCTCGGAAGAGTGACGCTCCACGAAACCTCGCCGGAGCTGGGGCGAACCAGAGACGCCAGCTCACAGCCGAGGGACGTCAGAACCCGCTCGACAGTTGTCGCGGTGATTCCCTCGGCGTCTTCCGTCGCGCCCAGAATCCTGTGCACTTCGCCGAGCGCGAGCTGAATCGGCCTGCGCTTCGCGGTGCGCTCTTCGAGCGCTGGAACGCGAACATCGACGAGATCAGCTTCGATCGATCCCCCGTTGGAAAGCAGAATCGCGCTCACCAGCGCGGAAGCGACCGGCGCCGCGTTGAAGTCCGCGCCGCGCTCGAAACGATGGCTCGCGTCGGTGTGCAGGCCGTGACGCCGCGCGGTTTGGCGAACGGCAACAGGATCGAACCACGCCGCTTCGACGAGCACATTCTTTGTTTCTGGCGTGATCATCGTGTCCCAACCGCCCATGACGCCCGCGAGGCCCACGGCTTTTTTGTGGTCGGCCACCACCAGGTCGTCCGCAAACAGAGTTCGCTCAACGCCATCCAGCGTCTTCAGTTGTTCGCCCTTGCGTGCGCGGCGAACGATGATTCCGCCTTCGAGCTTATCCAGATCGAAAGCGTGCGTCGGTTGGCCCATCCCTAGCCACGCGAAGTTCGTGGCATCGACGGCGTTTGAAATCATCTTCTGCTCGAGCAGCGAAAAATACGTCGCGACTTCGGCGCCTGCAAACCAATCGCGCGACGGGCCGATGGTGATGCCGCGCAGCACGCGCGCCGTGAAACGGCCGCAAGCGTCAGCCGCCTCAATCTGCACGCTGAATGGTTTTGCAGCCGGCTTTGGCGCCGGCAGGGCAAAGTCCAGCTTCGCCAGATTCAGCCCGTAAATTGTCGCTGCCTCACGCGCCACTCCGTAATGGTTCATTGCGTCCACGCGGTTGGTGGTGATGTCCATCTCGTAAAGCGAGCCATTGCCCTCGCCGAGCGAGAAAATTCCTTCCACGGCAATTCCGCGCAGCGTCAGGTCCTCCGCCAGCTGAGCGTCGTCAACCGCGAGTCCCGGCAAGTAACTGCGGAGCCATTTGGTCAGGATCTTCATGCGAACTGCCCCAGAAACCGCATGTCGCCGGCAAACAAGCTCCCGATCTCGCTGATGCCGTACTTCATCATGGCAATGCGCTCCACGCCCATGCCGAATGCAAAGCCGGAGATCTTTTTCGAGTCGTATGCCGGCTGTTTTTCCGCCGCGAACGCGAACACAGCAGGGTCCACCATGCCGCAGCCCAGCAGCTCGATCCACCCCGACTGCTTGCATTTGCGGCAGCCTTTGCCGCCGCAGAAGATGCAGCTGATCTGCACATCGGCGCTTGGCTCGGTGAATGGAAAGAACGATGGGAAAAACCGCGTCTTGACGGCCGAGCCGAAAAGCGCCTTCATTGCGTGGTCCAGCGTCCCCTTCAAATCGCTGAAGGTGATGTTCGAGTCCACGCACAAACCCTCCACTTGATGAAAGATTGGCGAGTGTGTAGCGTCGGCCGCGTCGTTGCGGTGCACCTTGCCGGGAATTACGATGCGCACAGGCGGCGGCTGCAACTCCATGGTCCGCATCTGCACCGGCGAGGTGTGCGTGCGCAACAGCAAGCGATCGCGCGCCGGGCGGCGTTCCTGGTCGGCGACAACCAACGTGTCCTGCGTATCGCGCGCCGGGTGCCCGTGCGGAAAATTCATGCTTTCGAAGTTGTAGTAATCGGTCTCAACCTCGGGCCCAACGCCCACCGAGTAGCCCAGCGCCGCGAACACGGCAACGATCTCATTCATCGTGCGCGTAATGGGATGCTCCGCGCCGGTGAGCCGCCGCGTGCCAGGCAGCGTGATGTCGATGGCCTCGGCCTTGAGCGCTGCATGGCTGGGGCCGCCGCCAGTCGCGCTCTCAATCAGCGCCTCGACCAATTCCTTTAAAACTTTGAAACGCTGTCCGACGGCCTTCTTCGCCGGCGCGGGCGCAGCCTTTAGCCAACGGTCTGAAACTTCATTCAGCCGACCCTGCTTGCGGCCCACCCACTTGAGCCGGAATGCCTCGCCATCGAGCGCAGCAGCGTCTTCGCGCGCCTCTCGCTCCAGCGCAGCAAACGCCTTGTCCAGCGCAGCTTCGTCAAACGCCCCCAAATTGGGAATCCCGTCGTTCGTCATGTGCAAACAGCAGGATAAACTACTACGTTGGGCATGCGGGTGCGCTTTCGGGCCCTCACAAATTCCTGTCGCGTGAACTTCGTCGACCAATCGGATCCGTTGCCAAGGCAAATCGGCAGCTAGCTGCCAATCATGAACGAACAGCCGCAGATGAGACAGTTTTACCTCCGTGTGATCCTTTCGATCGGTCTCCTTTGGGGAACTGCCCTGCTTGTCCAATTGCTCATGTTCGCGGTGACGGCAGGAGCGAATGAATCGTTCCTCGACTCGGTTGCAGTAGTATCCAATTGCCTGACTGTCGGACCGGCTTGTCTTCTGGCGTTCTGGCATCGGCGCGCGGCGTCCGTGTGGCTGGCCCTTAACGGCATACTGCTTTTGACAGCTTCAACACGATCGATGTGGCGGCTGCATCAATACGATCTCAGTATCATCATCGGTACACTTATCCCGATCCTGCTGGCATTTTGTCTGGTCGTTATTGACCTGAGGCGATGGCCGGGAGCGCTTTTGCGAGACAAACGCTGAAGATCGCCTACACGCACCGCGGCCCGGAGTCCTTATGGAACCCCGGGCCGCTTTTCCGCCAGTCATACATCGTTGTTACGCTGCGGCAGGTTTAGCCTTTGCCGGGGCCTTGGCCTTCGGCGGCTGCGCTGCCTTGGCCTGCTCCACCAGCTTTGAGAATCCCGCGGCGTCGTGCACGGCGATCTCGGCCAGCACCTTGCGGTCCAGCTCCACACCGGCTTTTTTCAAGCCGCTGATGAATTGCGAATAGCTCGTCCCGTTCAGCTTGCAGGCAGCGGCTATGCGCACGATCCAGAGCGAGCGGAACTGGCGCTTCTTTTCGCGCCGGCCCTTGTAGGCGAACTTCAGGCCGCGCTCAACCGCCTCCTGGGCCGCCTGGTAGAGTTTGGATTTGGTGAGGAAATATCCGCTGGCGCGCTTCAAAATCTTCTTGCGCCGGTCGTTGCGTTTTGTCCCACGTTTTACGCGAGGCATGTTTTTCTCCTTTTTGCGTTTCGGTTATGCGGCTGGAGGCAGGAGGCGATTGCATTGGCAACCGCTCGGAACCTCTTCACTCGCTTTGGTTAAGCCTGATCTCTCGCCGATTGCGAACGATTTCGCTTGTCGGCGGGGGGCACTGCGTGCAGCAGCCCCTCGGTCAGGCATCGCGCTCAGGCGTAAGGAATCATGCGCGCGACCTTGAAGTAGTCGCCGTCGGAAACCAGCTTCTGCTTGCCCAGCTTCCGCTTGCTCTTTTGCGACTTCGAAGTAAGGATGTGCCGCGTCTTCGTCTGGCCCCGCTTGATTTTGCCGGTGCCGGTCTTGCTGAAGCGCTTGGCCGCGCCCGAATGGGTCTTCAACTTTGGCATTTTCTTTTTCCTGGTTTTGGAGGAGAGTATCGCTCCATTGAGGCCGTTTCGACAGGGATTTCCCTGCCCTTCAGGCCTCAATCAGTATACCTTAGGCGCAGATTTCCCGCGACTTGGGCTCAGACGGCCTAAGTTCGCGAGCTTCGGCGGTCATCCTGTCCGCTTCGCCTGTCGGAGAAGTAAAGAACAACCGAGACGATCAACAAGGCCACACTCGGCGCGAGGCAGAAGACGAGCGGGGCCAATCCCGCCCCCATGACTTGGTCATCGCGGACCCAGTGATCCGGTGACGGCGTGCCGATGAGATAGCGCTGGCCGGGAGCGGACATGGCGAGCAGGAATAGACCAAAGAGCACCACCGAAAGGCCGAGGCACAACTTGGTTCGTAAGCGCATGCCCTTCCTTCGCCTCGACAGGCCCGCTTCCTCAACCGCTAATCCCTCGTTCCCTTGCTCCCTGCCCTTCTCACTCTGCCGGATCTTCGGCGGTGAACGGGGAGCAGCACGGCTTCTCGGTCGCATGGAACTGCATCACCTCAACGCGCGTGCCATCGGGATCGTACAAATTGAGCTGATATTTGCCGTCGGCGCCGATCTTCGGCGCCTGGTCGTGGCGGCCCATCAGCCGGTTCGCGTCCGCCAGCATTTTGTACGCATCCGGAACCGAAGCCACTCCGATCGAAAAATGATCGAGCACGCCGAGCGTCTGCTGCGACATCCCCGCCGGAATCCCCTCGCCCGGGCCGCCCGAAAGCATGTACTCGATCCAGTCGTGCGCGTCGGGAACCTGCTGGCTCACCCACTCGGTTTTGCCGTCGCGGCCGCCCCACCAGTAAGGCTTGAATCCCAGCAGATCGCGATACAACTTGTCCTCAGCCGCGCGGTCGTGCACCAGAATGCCCACGTGGATGATGTGATGGCCGATCGCGCTCTGCGCGTCCACCGGCGCGGGATTGGGCGGGGGCTCAACGAAGCGCACCGTGTTGCCCTCGGGATCGAGGATGTCGAACCAGCGGCTGCCGTCCTTGCCGCGCTGCACTTTCGCCGGCGTCTTCCATCCCTTGGCGGCCAGGTACTTGCGCATGCCCTCGGCGTTGTCGGTATTGAAGGCGACATGATCGAGCCGGTTGATTCCCGCGTCCGGCGGCAGCGGCAGCACCTCAACGTACTGCGTCGCGTTGATGGCATAGCGCACGCCCTTCGGGTTCTCGGGATCGGGCATCTTCTCCGCGCCCACCGACATGGTGTAGAAGTGTTCCGTCGCCGCGGCATCTGACGTGTAGATGGCCAGGTGCGAGACGCCTGTAATCTTCGGGCGAGCCGGAATGGTTTTGGCGGCAGCAGCGGCAACGCCGGCGGCGACAAACGCCGCGGCAAAAGCGGCAACAAAGAATCGGTTTCGCATCGTAATCCCCTCACGATCTCTCAAGCCAGATAACCATAAATCGATGGAGAGGCTCAGCGCAAATGGGACCCGAGGGCAATGAGCGGGGTGAAATCTTCGAGAACTCGAACGGGTCACCACTGGCTACTTGCTCAAAAGCGGAATCGGGCCGCCACCTGCATCAGCCGCGGCGGCATTGCACCCACTGCATCCCCAAACGTCCCGCTTGAAATGTTTCCTTCCACCGTGGACGCACCGAAGAACTGAGCATGGTTGAAGACGTTGAATGCCTCGACGCGGAATTCGAAGCTGCGATTCTCCCCGAGCCGCACTTCGCGCGAGACTGTCGCGTCAAGGTTCTCCATGCCGGGCCCCGAAAAGAATCTCCGCCGCGCGTTACCCATCGTTCCCAGCGCCGGCAGGCTGAACTGGCTCGCGTCAAACACCGAAGCACCCCCACGCGGATTCGTGTTCAGATGCAGCGGCCCACCGTTCCACTCTGGCGTGTCTACTCCGTTGTTGTTGATGCCGTTCGGAATGGTTCCCAGCAGCGAAGTGTCATTGTTATTCACCAACGTCACCGGCAGCCCGGTCGTAAACCGTGCGATTCCCGCAACCGCCCAGCCGTCGGCCATTATGTGGACCAGGCGCTCCGCGCTTTTAGGTTTTGGAATTTCATAGCGGAATGAAGTAACGAAGTTCTGCCGCATGTCGAACGCCGATAATCCCCGACTCAACGACGGGTTTATCGGATTCACCGGCTCCGGCAGGCCCGCCGACTCATCGATCGACTTTGACCAGGTGTAGCTCGCCAGCACGTCAAGCCCGTGCATGCGATGGCTGAGCGTCATCTCCAGCGCGTTGTAGCTGGCGTTCGCAATGGTCCGCTGCAACTCCACGCTGCCAAACTGCGGCCCGAATACCGTACGCGCAGCCTGCTCGTTAAACGGCCCGCACGCCGCGCCCAGGCTCAGGCACAGCGCCGGATCGGCCGGATTCGCCTCTTCAAGCACCAGCAGATGATGCGACGACGTTCCCACATAACTGATTGTCGCCAGCGTCCCGGCGCCAAACTGCCGTTCCACGCTTGCCATCCAGTGCTGCGCATAGGGCGTCACATCGTTCGGATCGACAGCCGGAATTCCTACCAGCGGCTCAAACTGGCTCCAATCCACGTTCGTGTTGGGATTCGCGCGGCTGGCTCCGTACGCCACGTGCTGCAACGGGAAGCGCTGCCCCGCACTCGCGCCCGTTGCCGCCACCGTGAACGGCGATGCGAACAGCGGCGGCGCTGCCGATGTGTACGTGTAGCCGTAGGGCGGATTCGCGCTCATGATCCCCGCCGACAATCCCTCATACGCCGTGTAGTACATCCCATAGCCGAGGCGAATGCTCGTGGCTCCGGCCGCGCCAAAAATCTTTTTCAAAATCTCGCTGCTCGCGGGGCCCGGAGAATAGGCAATCCCCATGCGCGGCGAAAAATCATTTCTCGCCGGAGCCAGCGAATCCGGCACGCCCCGATCGCCGGGAAACACCAGTCCCTGGGGCGCGCCGGGAAACACTTGCGACTGCTCGCCCTTCACCAGCGTCTGCAATTGGTTAAACTTCTCTGACCACGGCCGCATGCGATCCCAGCGCACGCCGTAGTTCACCGTCAGACGATCGGTCGCCTTCCAGCTATCCTGCGCAAACGCCGATGCGTACAAATTCCGGTTATAAAAACTCTCCGCCTGCCCCTGCGTATAGCTCGACGCCACGCCAAGCAAAAAATCCGCAAAGTCCACGCCGGTCTCGGAGCCATTGAATCCGAAGCTGCCGTTGAACACCACATCGGGATGCGTGTTGATCTGGTCCGCGTGCACCTCGCCGCCGAACTTCAACCCGTGCCTGCCATAGATGCGCGAGAACGCGTCCGCGCCTTCGAAGATGTTTTCCGCCTGCACCAGCGCCGTCGTATCCACTCCAATGGTGAAGTCGTTAAAGGCGACATTCTCAATGCCCTCCGTCGAGGGCTTGAGGGCCACGATCGACGGTTGCAGGGTCGCCGGATCGATGAATCCCTGCGACGCGAGCGACGGACCCACTCCGCCGCGCGGCTGGCCAACCGAGTTCGCGTTGCGCATGTAGCTCAGGTGCGCCTCGTTCAGCATGGTGTCGCGAATCGTCAGCGTGTGCTGCAGGCTCACAAGCTGCGCCCTGCCATGGCTCGTCGCGTCAAAACCCGGCACATTCGCGCCGCCCGTCCCGGTGGGATAAGGATTATCGAGCGCATACTGATCGATGAAGTAGTAGCCCGTCAGCGCGCCTCTGCCGTGCGACCAGTCGCCACGCAGCCCCGCCTTATCGTCCTGCAAAGTCTGTGCGGCCAAAGCGGTTTCAAACACAGCGTCGCCCGCGTCCGGCGCGGGAATCGACGCCAGCAGAAACTTTGCCGGCGCCGACCAGATCGCCTGCGGAATCTGCCCCGTGGGAAACACCTGCGCGTACGGCTCGCCCGCCGTCACGGTCTTGCCAAGTTCCTGCGAGAGCTGCGCCGCCCATGCGTTCCCATTCACGCTGCCCGTCAGGGGCACCTGGCTGAAGTCGCCGCTGCGCTCGGCCATCGACGGCACCGAGATATCACCCGTGTCGATGCCCTCGGTCAGCCGGGTACCCTGATAGTCGCCGAACAGCACTACACCGCGCGCGAACGGCTCGCCGCCGAGACTACCGCCAAACTGGTTCTGCCGGTACGCCGCGCGATCCGAAGAAAAATAATTGCGCGCATCGAGCGCCGTGTTCCGCAAAAAATCAAACGCGCTGCCGTGCGTCTGCGCAGTCCCGCTTTTGGTCGTCACCAGAACCTGCCCGCCGCTCGAGTTTCCATACTCCGCATCGAAGTTCGAAGTGAGCACCTGAAAGCTGTCGATCGCATCGAGGTTCGGCACGATCGAAGTGCCCATGTTCACGTCTTCTTCCACATCGGCGCCGTTCACGCGGAATCCGTTGGAGTTTTCGCGCTGGCCACTGATTGAAAGGTTCCCGGGGTTCGCGTCTCCAGATGGTGGCGTCGTGGCTACTCCGGTCATCACCACCGCGCTGGGCTGCGCGGTATTCACTGGCACGATTCCCGGCTGCACAGCCATCAGGTCTGTAAAGCTGCGCCCGTTCAACGGCACGCTCTCCATCTTTTTCGATTGCAGTGTCTCGCCCATTTGCGTGCTCGTAGTTTCGGCCGCTAGGGCATTCGCCGTCACTTCCACCGTTTCTGCATTGCCGCCCACAGTCAACGTCACGTCGATATTCGCAAGCGGTGCGTCGCTCGCGACAGCAGCCTGCGAGTGAAACTCGGCAAATCCCGCGGCGGCCACTTCAATCGAATAGCTGCCGGCTGCGGGAACGGCGAAATCGAAGCGGCCCTCCGCGTCTGTCGCCTCCTTCAGCGGCGTTGCCCATCCCGCGGCCTGCACACTCACTTTCGCACCCGGAATCACTCCGCCCGTCACGTCGTGGACCAGCCCCTGAATATGAAATGCGGGCGCCTGTTGCGCGCGCGAAAGGAATGAGCCGGCAGCCAGAAGAATCAGGACGAATGGAAATCGGGCCTTCAAAAGGGGAACCTCCGTAGGCGCTGTCGCCTGCCCTCACGTGCCGGCTGGTCTGCCGATCGAAGCCAGGCCGCGGCGGGTGCGCCTCTACCTTCACCATATACGACCAAATAAGTCCGAGTCTCGCTGTGATCTCAATCACCTAACTGCCGTGAAGACAGCGGGGGCGCCATCGCTTCGGCCTTCTGGCCGGGCGCCTTTCGAAGGTGTCGATTTTGCAGGTTTCGCGATAAAAGCGAATAAATATGTCGAAAAATGTCGAAGGAGAATTTGTAAGTTGTTTATTTGCTATAGTTTATGAAATCGAGCCGCCCCCCCCACCCAAAACAAAATTCGTAATTATTTATTTTTAGGGCTGCCCTGGTTTCAGAGACCCATTGAGTGAACGGATCCGGTGAGCCAGACGCGTGGCCCTGATGGATGAGTGTGACGGAGGCCGTTGATAAACCACGGAGATAGCGATTTTGGCATTGGTGAGGAACTGCTGCGCTTCCTGGGGCGAGATGATGCCGCTGGTGGAGGCGAAGTTCACGCAAGCGATGAATTCGCAGATCTTTTTGTAGCCGTCGAGGACGGGCATGGCGCGGAGGTAAGCGGCGTTGGCGGCCTGATTGGCAAGGTCGGCGCTCGAGTCGGGGCCTGCGGAGTGCTTTTTATAGGCATAGTTCCAGGCGCGCATGCAGCGCTTGATGGCGCGTTTGCCGGCGTTGAGTTCGGATTGGTCTGGCATTGGTTAGCTCCTTATGATTTAAGGATAGCGATTTCGTCGAAATTACCTGCAAACTTGGGGAGATTTATTTGTGGGGCGTAAGTGGTGGAGGGGGAATGGGTTAGGGGCGAGGTTGGAGAGGATTTTGGGGTGGGAGGGGGTTGACAGGGCCCGTCCTCACCGTCGTCTGGGACAAAGCCGCCAGCCGAGAGAAGCAGCCAGCGATAGCCGACAGCACGGCTTGCCTCGTTCGCCACCTGCGGTAAGCCCCCGGTTGCGCCGGCGGCCAAACGCCAGAGTCGCTCTCGCTTTACGGGCGTCGGGGCTGGGGACTAAGGGCGTGACCCTATATGCTTGCATATTTCTGATTTATGCCAGCATTTCTATGCTATGCTGGCATGAATCGAGGTTGAACATGAAAAATGACGACAGCAATGGCTCCAGTGGTCGGTCCAGATCGGGCGAAGCGCGGATGGCAAAACTATCCCCTTCCCAACGCAGGAACTTGGCAAAGACGGCAGCCGAAACTCGGTGGGCTGCCATCAGGGACAGCCCGATTTACCAGCCCGAAGCAGTCGGTGACTTACCGATTGTTGGGCAGACTATCCCATGCGCCGTGATCGTGGTCGAAGGTGAGATTATTCGACTCGTCTCCGAGCGGGAACTAGTGAAATCTCTGGGAGGCAAGCGAGGCGGATCGCATTGGCTTCGTGCGAAACAAGATGCTGCCGCCGCCAACCTTCCGCCCATTCTGTCCGCATCGAATCTACGCCCTTTTATTGGCGAGGAGTTGTGGGAAGGGCTTAATACTCGCTATCACTACAAAGTCGGAAGTCGAGCCATTGCGTATGGGTTGCGCGGCGAACTTTACCCAATGATTTGCGATGTGTTTCTTAAGGCGAGAGACGCGAAGGAGTTGCTAGACAGCCAGGATGAGATCGCTCGAACTGCCGACATTCTCATGCGGGCTCTGGCACACACGGGAATAATAGCCCTGATCGATGAGGCGACAGGATACCAGAAGAAGAGAGCCGTTGATGGACTTGCGCGAATTCTGGAGGCATTCATCGCAAAGGAACTGCAGCCTTATATCCGTGGTACGTTCAAACCGGAATTTTACGAAGGCCTCTTTAGGTTGCGCGGTTTGGACTATCAAAAGGACACCGTGAAGCGCCCGCAGTATTTCGGATGCCTCACAAATGACATTGTCTATAGGAGATTAGCCCCGGGAGTTTTGGAGGAATTGAAAAAGGTAGCGACTCGGAATGAGGCGGGGAGGCCGACACATAAATACTTTCAACGCTTAACCTCGAACGTTGGCTACATGAAGCTCGTAGAGCATCTCGGCGCGGTTGTGGCAACCATGAAGCTCAGTTCAACGTACGCAGATTTTATTGAGAAGTTAGATAAAGTAGCGCCCCGTTACGGCCAAAACTGGCTATTACCATTTCCAGATCAGCAAAACGACACTGGGTTTGGACTATGAGGATCATCGGGAGTATTCACTTGACGCGTGGAGGCGCTGGGTAGGGGAGGCGTGTGAGATATGGAGAGGGTTTCGAAGTTCTTTCGCGCGATCTTTTCTCTCGATCTTTGGTCGAGTATTTTCGGGTGGCGGGTGCTTTTCAGGTGGGATGTACTCGGGGCACTGGTTCCCGGTGTGTTTCTTGCCGTCGGTGTCGGAATGATGGGGGTGGATTGGTTCCCGCACAATCTTCTTATAAGCCAAATATGCTTTGGGGTATGCGGCGCTCTGTGCCTAGCGAAAACTATCGGCCACGCAGTACAGCATGAAGGTTCTACGCGCCGTCACAAGGTAGTCTTCTGTGTTCTGATCTGCGGAGCGATAATTGCCGTAGACGGGACTCCTATTTGGACGATCCAATCACATCGGCACAAGGTTGATATTGAAGTTGCTAGAAATTCCGGTGGGGAAGACAGGCCAACTTTAAACCCCACGCCCGCCCCGGCCCCAAAGTCATCGTCTAGTCCTACCGAGCCGAAATCTCCCTCGGCAAAAAAACCGGTCTCGGCTAAACTTCCGCCGTCGGTATCCATGCGATTTTTCGTTCAAGCTGGTGAGTTGAGGTTTGCGATCTGGAATGGCGGAGATGAAACAGCGCAGAACCCCAAGTATTCGTTCGGGCTCGCAGATTTTACGAATCAATACTACCCACATTACAAATCAGATCCAGATTCTTCCGAACCGTTACCAATACCTACAAATCTAGTGAATGATTACGTAAAACCTCATGTTGGACTTGGGAATTTTGCGGTACTCAATGATCTGACAATGCAGTACGTCAAGCCCGGGGATAAATTATTCGGAATGGCCACTATTTCATGTATGAATTGCCCAGGAGATAGAACCATTTGGCTCTATTGGGAGGTAGGTCATGGAGGATGGATTGCCCCGTTTTCTCATCAGAATATCGGTAACGGACCATTCAAGGGGCCGAGTCTGTCGAATGAGCAAATTGACTTCTGGCTCTCCAAATTTGTGCACCCAAACGCCCGGATTCCGATTCTCCCTATGCCGCAGTGAGCTTCTTGTATTCCAGTACTGGCGCTTCAATGAGTTTCATCAGCCTATCGCATTGCCGCGCAGATTCCGGGGCCTGAAGGCCCCTGCTGCTTCCGTTGGCCAGCAGGGGCTAAAGCCCGCAATTGTTACGCGACTATTCCGGCACGAGTGAACTCGTGCCCTGATACAAGACCGTCGGGTTAAGGTCGCAGTTTCCCACCCTAGGGACAAAAACAAAAGCGTCGTGCCCAGAGGGCTCCCAGGTGGAGCACACGGATTTTGTGGTGGGCGGCGGATTCTTCGGGCGCGTTACAATGAGGCGCCTTCTCATTGGAGCGAATCTATGAAACGAATTCTCTTAGGATTTGTGTTTCTCTCGATTCTTGCGGGGACGGCCAACGCACAGATTGTGGACGCGAAAGTGTGTGACATTTTGGCTCACCCTAAGGCATATGACGGCAAGATTGTACGGATCACAGGAACCGTGGCAGCCGGATTCGACGAGTTCGTGATCAGGGACACGAGTTGCCATCAGAGTCTGAACGATATCTGGCTCGAATATCCAACTGGAACCAATGCAAATGGCGGTCCGGTTGCGACGATCACACTGCAGTTGGCTAAGAACAGTCCAGGGCAGCCGGATTCGGTATCGAGGGAGCCCGTGACTCTCGACTCTGGTGGAGATTTCAAGAAGCTCGACTCGATCCTGTCGGCGCCAGCGAAAACGCAGGGCCGATGCCTGGGCTGCGTGCGTTCGACGGCGACAGCGACTTTGACTGGGCGGCTGGATGCAGTGGACGCGATTTCGCTTGTGAAGTCAGGGTCGATGTTCACGGAAGTGAAGGGATTCGGAAACCTTGCCCGCTATCCCGCGCGCCTCGTGATTCAGTCCGTCGCCAACGTCACGGAGAATGACATCGATTATTCGAAGCCCGCCGATCCGGGCGACGAAAAGATAGGTCTGGGTTTGACGGCCGATGACGTGCAGCGCGCGGCAGCGGCCTATGGAGCGCCCGGTGAAGACAACGGAGTCGGGGTTGACTTCGGAAAGGGGAACTCATTGAGGCCGGATGACGGCGCCAAGGGTAGCGACAGTTCACCCGATGGGCTTTTATTGATCGTGACAATGGACGGCGACCGGCTAAAAGGTAGCGCAATGGGCGAGGCGATGGCACATACAGGCACACATATTGCTGACTTGCGCGAATCGCCGATGGGCCGGAGTTTGTTCCAACTTGAGGGCCGCGCCTGGGGCGTGACGGTTATGAGCGCAATTAGCAGCAAGGAGAAGTCTTTGACGCTTCCGGGCGGATATGTCGTTTGGAATAGCAAGTGGTCGGATGCTGACCAGCAAAAGCAGCTCCCCGGATCGCTCAGCGGATTTTTGACTCAGTGGGCCGGATTGAACCAGTAGTTTGCGGCGCGCGACCCACTCACTGGGTGGGTTCCCCGCTCGTGCCCTGATACAAGACCGCCGGGTCAAGGTCGCGGTTTCCCACCTTAGCCACAAATGCAGAAACGTGGTGCCCAGAGGGCTCCAGGCGGGGCACGCGGATTTTGCGGTGGGCGCGGGGACGAAGGGCTAAAGCGGCAGGGTGCTTTTAAGGAAATCCATTTTCTTGCCGAGGATTCCGCCGGAGATGGAATCGAAGATTGCGCCGAGCTTCTGGTTGATGCGGGGGTCTTGCGCGCCGTTGATGGTGACGTTCATGCCGTTTCGAGAAAGGTCATAGACGGTGAGGATTTGCATGTTTTGCCGCTCGGGGGTGGGCACGCTGACCCCGTTGACGACTTTCATTACCTGGTCGATTTGAATGACGCGCTGCAATTCGAGCCGCGCCAGAGGCGGCGTCGTCCTGTTCCAACTGAATGTGGTGGGATTGACCGATGTCCACTCAATCTTGCCCTCCGAAGTCGCCTTCAGCAGGTCGTCAACATAGGCCACCATGGCATCGATTTCGGATTCGGGCATTTTGATCTCCGTGTTGGCTGAGGGTGGGGAATTCGTCTTCGAGACCATAGTAGACGGACTCGGGGGCGGTCGCCATGCCTCGCGGCGGTGGGCCCCCTGCCCCTTTTGAGCGACCTACCGAGGGTTCGGGCTAAATAGCACTTGACAGCGCGGCGCAACTGTGTATACTCAGTATATCAACATGCACAGTGGCATCGTCATCTCGCAAACCGACAGCCGGCCGATGTACCTGCAGATTATGGAGCAGGTGAAGCAGCGCGTGGCTGTGGGGGAGTGGGCGCCGGGAGACGAGATTCCATCGATTCGGCAGCTGGCAGTGGCGTTGCGCGTGAGCGTGATTACGATCAAGCGCGCGTATCTGGAGCTAGAGCGCGAGGGCGTGATCGTGACGCAGCAGGGGAAGGGGTCGATTGTGGCTCCCGATGCGGCGTTGAGCCCGCGGCTCTACGACGAGGAGTTTAGAGAGCACGTGGAGAAGGTGGCGCGGCTGGGCGAGTTGCTGGGGCTGACGAGCGAAGAGATTGCGCGGCGGACGAAGGAAGCGGCGAAGAAGTTGGGCGAGGAGCGGATGAACGAAGGGCGGATGGCAGAGGCCGGGGCGGCGAAGGAGATTGTATGAATGAACTTGCAGTGAGATTCGATGGAGTGAGCAAGAGATATAAGCACTTTTCTCTTGAGAGCATCCATCTTGAACTGCCGACGGGCAGCATCATGGGCTTTATCGGGGCGAATGGAGCGGGCAAGTCGACAACGATACGGATCCTGATGGGACTGGTTCACCAGGATGCGGGCTCGGTGCAGGTGCTGGGCCATGCGATGCCGGCGGAGCAGGCGACGGCGAAGCTCGACATTGGATTTGTGTCGGAGGACATGCGGCTTTATGGGCCGGCGACGCTCGAGTGGCACATGAAATTTATGCGGCGGATTTATCCGCGCTGGGACCAGAAGTATGCGGAGGAGCTGACGCGGCGCTTCGACCTGAAGGCGGAGCAGAAGATCAAGGGGCTGTCGCACGGGCAGAGGGTGAAGGCGGCGCTGCTGCTGGCGCTGGCGCGGCGTCCGCGGCTGCTGGTGCTGGACGAACCGACGACGGGGCTGGACCCGGTGGCGCGCGTGGAGGTGCTCGGCGAGCTGATGGCCGCGCTGGCCGATGAGGAACGGACGATTCTGTTTTCGTCGCACAACACGCTGGATGTGGAGCAGATTTCAGATCAGATTACGTTCATCGATCGCGGGCGGATCATCGACTCCGACGACAAGGAGAGGTTTTTGGACCGGTGGCGGCGGCTGCGGCTGGTGCTGCCGCCGGACGTTGAGGTGCCGCGGCTGCCGGGGGTTGTGCAGGTGGGAGGAAGCGGGCGGCTGCCGGTGCTGACGACCGACAGATTTGAGCCGGCGATGGTTTCGGTTTGCAATGAACTGGGCGTGGCGGTGCAGGCTGTGGACACGATGACGCTGGAAGAGATTTTTGTTGCCAACGTGCACAGCAGAAGGGAGCGGATGACGGCATGAACTACGCGATGGTGAGGATTCTGATTCTGAAGGACTGGTATTTTCAGCGGCTGGCGCTTCTGCTGTCGCTGGTGGGCGGCGTGTTGTCACTGGGCATCATTGCGTTCGGGGGCCGCGCTGGGTTTACGGTGGGCGTGATTCTGGTGGTGATGACCATTGTGATGGTGAGCGCGATAACGGTGATGGGAAATACGATTGAAGAGCGTGAAAAGCAGACGCTGGCTTTCGTGATGAGCTTGCCGATCTCCTATCTGGAGTTCACTACTTCAAAGATTGTGGGCAATCTGCTGATCTTTGCTCCGATCTGGCTGGCGCTGGTGGCGGGCAGCCTGGGGCTGATCGTGATGGCGCCGCAGATCCATGGATTTTTTGCATTCTCCGTGATTATGGCGATCGAGATACTGGTGAGCACCTGCCTGATGATGGCGGTGGCGCTGGTGACCGAGTCGAAGAACTGGACGATCACAGCTATGGTTGTGGGCAACGTGGCGCTGAATCTGGTGGGATATGTGGTGGCTCACGTTCCGGCGATCCGCAACGGGATGTGGGGGACGGCGATTTACTGGAATTCGACGGCGACGGCCTGGGTGGTTGCGGAGGTGGGTTTGATCGCGCTGCTGCTGGGCGGAACGTTTTTTATTCAATCGCGGAAGAAGGATTTTGTTTGAGGGTGGGGCGGCGGCGAGCGGAACGGCGTGCGGGGAGCGGGGGAGCGGCGGGCTGCGTGCGGAAAAGGCAAGTGCAAGTCCTTCGACTCCGGTCGCTCGCGGCGGCGAGCGACCGGCGCTCAGGATGACAATTTGACGCGCGGAGCGGAATCGGAGGGATCGGGCTGACGATTCGAATTAGAGAGCAGCGGCGGAGCGAGTGATGGCGCGTTGGTGCACAGCGAGAACAACGGCCACCAGCGCGGTGACGAGGGAGACGACGGCGAGAGAAATGAATGCGGCTCGCCAGCCCCACGCGACTGCAACGCGGGCAATGGTGTCGCCGGAGAGCCAGCCGGCCATGTAACCGAAGCCGTCGATGATGCCTGCGGCTGTGGCGCTGCCGCGCCGGCCGCCGAAGTCGAGCGACATTGCTCCGGCCAGGTACGAGTAAGGCCCGAGCAGCGTGAAGCCGACCAGCCCGACAAGAATGGACGGCGCCAGCGGGCCTGAGTGCGCGGGAACGTGGCCCATGAGCACCAGGCAAACGGTGCAACCCGACATGCCTGCGACCATGAGAATGTTGCGGCCGTTCGGGCCCAGCTTGTCGCTCAAGAATCCGCCGAGCAAAACCGAGATGCCGCCGCAAAGCGGGAACAGCGCGCTGCGGCTGGCCGCCACGCTGCTTGCGAGGCCGGCGAATTGGACGAAGTAAGTCGGCGTCCAGAGGTTGAAGGTTTCGCGCAACAGCGTGGTGCCGAACGCGAGCACGCACACCAGCCAGAACGCGACGCTGGTGAGCAGCGGACGGAGGATGGCGCCGATGCGGGGGTGCCCGACATCGCCGGCCGACGCATCGGTTGCACTTTCTTCATCGGCATACACGTTGAGCGGGTTCACTTCGGGCGTTGGCAGGCCGCGTTCTTCCGGTGACTCGCGCAACAGAACGAAACACGTGAGCATGAGGAGGGCGAGCGCCGAGGCGGCGAAGAAGAAGACGCCACGCCAGCCCACGCCGTGCGCCATCAGTTCGCTCATCATCCATCGGCAGCCCGCATCGCCGAACAGAAAGCTGAGGCTGACGACGGCCATCACACTGCCGTAGGTGGAATAGGAGAACCAGCGCGACGAAACGCGGACCAGCGCCGCCCATCCCTGCGACTGGAAGAGGCGATTGCCGATCCACGCCAGCGTGAAGAAGGGCATGCCGCCGCTGACCGCGAACACGATGGTGAAGAGAATGGAGCCGGCCATTCCGCCGAGAAGACTGCGCTTGCCGCCGCCGGTGTCGGCGATGGCGCCAGAGAAGAATTTGCCGAACGCGTACGCGATGGTGCCGACGGATGCGATGAAGCCGAGACGGATTTCGGCGTCGCTGGGCGAAAGGCCGTGGCGAGCCATGTCGTGGATGAGGTCAGGCAGGACGACGGAAAGATCGGAGCGGCAGAAGTAGTAGCCGGAGTAGCCAAGGGCCAGAAGCAGGGCCGTTCCCGCGTGCCAGGCTGTAAAACGCCGCTTGGAGCCTGGTTGGGCAGGCTCAAGTTGGCCGGACGCCGGCGCATGGGTGGTGGACACACGAACAAATTACCATACGGGATCACGGGACGACCGCGGATTGTGGGTGAAGCAGTGAAAGAGTGAAGAAGTGAAAGAGTGAAGAAGTGAGAGGTAGAGGAGTGAAAGAGTGATGCAGTGAATGTTGCCGCATTTGCACAGGCGCTGCGGCGCAATTCACTGTGTAGAATGACCGCAAGCATTCGAGCAGTTTTTCAATATGACTTACTACGATAAGGTCGCAGAGGCGGCGGAGTTCCTGAAGCAGCGCGTGGGTTCGCTTGGCGCGCAAGTGGGGGTGGTGCTGGGGTCGGGGCTGGGCGCGGCGGCCGATGCTGTCGAAAACCCCATCATTGTTCCTTACAGCGAGATTCCGCACTTTCCGCAGTCGACAGTTGAAGGCCATTCGGGCCGCATTGTGGCGGGCAAACTCGGCGGCGCGCCCGTCATTATCATGCAGGGGCGCGTTCATTCTTACGAGGGCTACTCACCGCTTGAAGTCACGTTCCCCATGCGCGTGCTGGGCATGACGGGATTGCGCGCCGTGGTGCTGACCAACGCGGCAGGCGGCATCCACGCAGGCTTTCATGTTGGCGAGCTGGTGCTGATCAGCGACCACATCAACCACATGGGCTGGAATCCGCTGACGGGGGCGAACGAGCCGCGCTTTGCTGTGCGCGCGGGCGCGGGCCAACGCTTTGTGGACATGAGCGAGGCGTATAGCTGGCCGCTACGTCACATTGCGAGGGAAGAGGCGCGCGAAGAGGGATTCGTTTTGGAGGAAGGCGTTTACCTGGCCACGCCTGGGCCAAGCTTCGAAACGCCGGCGGAGATTCGCGGCTTTCGCGCGCTGGGCGCGACGCTGGTGGGAATGTCGACTGTGCCGGAGACTATTGTTGCGCGGCATATGGGGATTGAGGTGCTGGGCATTTCATGCGTGACCAACATGGCCGCGGGGCTTGGCACCAAGCCGTTGAGTCACGAAGAGGTGAGCGAGACCGGACGCTGGGTTGAGAAACGGCTTGCCGATCTGCTGAAGCGCGTGGTACCCAGAATCGCCGAACGAGTGCAGCTGGAACAGTGAGCGCAGTGATGGACGATGCGGAGCGAAGTGCGGCGGCGGAGAAGGAAATCGCTGAGCAGCCCCGCCGAATGCCGGGCACCACTGCCGCCGGGATTCCGGAAGCAACTGTGCCGCGACTGCCCTTCCCGCCCACGGTGCTTGGCATTGCCGGCTGCTCGGGGTCAGGCAAAACCACATTGGCGAATGAGCTGGCACGCATGCTGGGCGGACTGCGATTTCACCTCGACGATTACTATCTCGACCTTGGCGACCTACCGCTGGCAGAGCGCGTGACGAAGAACTTCGATGACCCTGCGCTTATTGAAGTCCCGCTGCTGGCACGGGACGTGGCGGCGCTCGCGCGCGGAGAGACTGTCGACCGGCCGGTTTACGATTTTGCCACGTACACACGCGTGCCGGGCCGCAGCCAGCGCGTGGCCGCGGGGCCGTTTCTGATTGTGGAAGGAATCTTCGCGCTTTATTATCGCGAGCTGCTGCCAAACTACCATTTGCGCATTTTTGTGGATGCGCCCGACGAGCTTTGTTTCGAGCGGCGGTTGAAGCGCGACGTGGAAGAGCGCGGCCGCACTCCCGAGGTGGTGCGCGAGCAATACGACCGGACGGTGCGGCCGACGAGCGTGGCGTATGTGCGGCCTTCGGCGGCGAACGCGGATCTTGTGATCGATGGCACGGGGGCGCTGGACTGGAAGGTTGAGCGGGTGCTGGCGGAGATGAGGAAGAGGGGGTTAGTGGTTAGTGGTTAGTGGTTAGTGGTTAGTTCGCAGTTCGTTGTTCGGCTCATGCGAAACTTCTCCATCGCCGACCATCCAACCGGAACGAACCACGAACTACGAACAATTCTCGTGTGCACGTTCAAGCAGAGTGCGGTTTGTAAAAACTTGAATGGATGCGATGCACAAGCAAAGGACGACAAGAGTTATATAGAAAGGAGATCCGTCTCTTCCCTTGCTACTGAGCCATGACGCTGGCATGTATCTGGTCAGGCGCAGTGCGGTTGTTTCGAGAAGGATGATTGCTACCACACAATTGCAGTGTCGCCGGAGCAATCGAGGCATTGTTCGCTGCACGATGGAACACTCGAAGAAATAGGGTTGCATCCCGCGCTGGGCGCTAAACGTACCCAGTGCCACAAAGGCTGTGTAAGGGATGAGTGAAGCCAACTGAATGCCGAAAGGAAGATCGGCCATGGCAAAAAGAAAAATGAAGCTGGCGAACATGAAGATGACGACGGGAATCCACAGTGCCGGGCGATCAAACATAGTGCGTTCGTGGTCATAGCACACGCATTTTACGTAATCTTCCTTCGACTGCGCCTTTAGCTGCTCGTCTAGCTGGTCGAACATCCGCGCCTCCCGCTTGCGATCCAGTGCGCTCTTCAAACTGAGTGTACCGTCGCCACCCGGAATGCACCCGATGACAAATGCAGATATTTCGTCGCTTCGCTCTTAGGGGGGTGCAGTGTAGCCAGATTTTCTGGATGGTTGGTGTATGGTCGCCTAACCGGAAATTACCCTTTGGTTAACGGTGCGGGGACCGAAGCGGCGGGACGACAGTCTCAGAATTCGGGGCTGAAGATGGCTTTGATCAAGTACACCGGGCCTTCCGTCGCGAGGCCGTAGACGAGGCACCCGATGCCAGCGAGTGCGAGAAGGACCTTTGCCCAAGGGGGCAGGCGGTCAAATGCTCGCGACATATATCCCATGCGCACAAAGTTATCACAAGAAGTTTCGACCCGCCGGGTGTGGGCGCGAGCGATTGCGCCGGGTGGTTAGTCGCCGATCCGGAGATTTAGAAATTAGTACGCGGCTCTTCGACGGCAGATTTTTGTGCTGATTCTGTGCTTCGAGGGAATGTGAGGCTTGTCGGTGCGGATTCCTCGGAATCGAATGTTCCGCATCGGCGGACATCCGCAGGGAACTTTGCTAGTGCGGACTTACCGGAGGGGCTGGAGCTTCGGCTGGTGCGCTCAACGATGTACCATCCCAATGTTCCACCAGCTTTCCACCTTTCACTCTGAAGGTATCGAAGGTGAAACCCTCGTAGAACTTGCTCTGTCCAGTGGGATCATGACGAAACCCACTATGGATTACGGTCACAATGTCGCATTCCGCAGTGACAATCTCGAAACGGTTTCCCGGCGGAGTCGGACCAAGCCCCAATCCGCGCACCGTACCGCTTGCCTGCTCAAGAAATCCTTTCTTCGCTTCATCGTAGTCAGAGAGATGCTCTTGCTCAGCCCTCCGCACCACTACGGGGTTGTGCTGTTTGTACGATGGATCGAGCAGGGCCACGCGGGCCTCCCCGCTCACCCGGAAGAAATCCATGACCACTTTTCTATTTGCTTCGAGTTCGTGGCGACTTACCGAGCATCCCGGTGCCGGATTTGCCTGCGTGGGGGGAGTCAGGTCCTGAGAGAGGGAAACCGTAGGGAACGCGAGTACTAGACCGATGGCTGCAACCAATCCGCAACGGAGAACCATGACCAGCGACGACCTCCCGAGGCTGAGGTTTCAGCCCATATGAAGTATCTAAATACAATACAGGTTTACAAGGTGCTGGATGGTCGTCAAGTCGGGAATTTCGAATGGGCATGCGGCTCGTCGAAGCCAGATTTTCGTGCGCATTTGCGCTTGGGACGTGAAGGCCTCGGGTGCGGGTTCCTCGGAATCGAATGTTCCGCGTTGGCGGTCATACGATAGGAATGCGAAAGTTGTGGTATATACAGGCCCGCAGTCGGCTGCGGATTAAAATCAAAAACAAATGAAATGCGTCTGGGTAAGTTTGCTCTTCGGTGCTTCGGTTATGGCCTTGACGCAACAGCTCATGCCGAAACCGTCACGGGATACGGATGCGTTGCTGGTGGCAGTGTCTCGCGACAACTATATGCTTAGTAGCGGCTTCGGTCCCAGCAAATTGACAGGTGCTGGAACTGCATACGTCGAGCTCATAGCTCGCCTCACTCCGTCCGGCGACTGGCAAGATATTCCCTGCGGCATTAAGCAAGAGGGCAGCCCTGCGGGCCAGCGTGGGTGTCGCAAGTATGCGCGCGAATATCTGAATAAGCCACATGCATACTCAGTTGTGAGCGCTGATGGAACGGGAGCGGTTGTTCATGCAGCGCCTTCCACTCTGAGCGAATGTTTTGACTATAGCGGTACAGGAACATACTCTGGCGCCTCCATCGCCGGTTCCGCAATTGCCTCTAGCTCTTCCGATCTCTTTTCTGGTAGTGAACCTGTGCATCAACTGAACTCCGAAGAGGCTAAGCCAATTCGCAAGACACTGGCGGCTTATACCCCGAGGAAGTTTGATTCAACTTTGTATCTACGGTATTTCTCGTTGAAGCTTGAGGGGCAGGAATTGATAGTTGTACAAAGAAACTACGCAGATATTTCCAGAGCTTCTATACAGGCACAGTGGAACCATATCTTTGCTATTGGGAAGATTGAAAATGGGCGATTTCATTTTCTCGACTGGCAGAAGAATACTGAAGACGAGGATGAACGAATAATTGGAACAATCCATTTGAAGAGCGGCAGGGAGTTTCTGATTGTGTCAGATAGCGACCCCGAATCGCAATCATTTCGCGTTTATGGCATACGAGACGGCAAGTTGATATTGGCTTATTCGGGCGGCGGATCGGCCTGCTAGATCAATCATTTCAGAAATCATATTCTGGCTCTTTTGTGATTCTGGGCGATCATTCCTGCATCGTCGCCGATCAGGCGTTTCGGCTCGTACAGCTCGGCTGACAGCTCATCAGTGAACAACGTTATTGCGGCAGCACTTCGATGCCCGTCACGGTGGCGTAGCCTTGCACGGGGACGAAGCTCAGATTCAGCTTGCCCTGCGCGTTGGGCTGGAGGCCGGCAAATCTTCGGATGACAACGTCGGAGTCGTGCGCCTCTTTTGCCAGATCGAATGCGGCGAGGAGGGTCTGGCCGTTGCAAAAAACATTGAAGACATGCGCGACGGTCGGCTTGCCGTCAAATGCGTCGGAGGAGGACTCGTCCCAATTGCTGTGGCGCGCCGCAAAATACAAGGTGACCGTATACCTGCCGGGCGTGACTGGAATGGCGTAGGAGAAGTTTCCCCAGCGCTCCGTTTCGTAAAGCTCAGGATCGTCAGTTCCCTTCACCGGCGCGCTATAACTCGCGAGCTGCCCGCCTTCAAAGTAGTCGTCGGGACTCCACCAGCTGCTGTCGTTTGAGTAGTAGGGAGTTTCTCTGGCCAGCACGCGGACGGGGCGAATGTGCCCGCGGAATCCCGGCAGGACCTCGATCGCCGAGAGAATCGCCGGCTGGCCGTTGTCAGCGGAAAAATCAAGGTGCAGTTTGCCGTCCGCAGCCGGCTCAATGCCGGTGAAGACCTTCACATCCGCGGTCGCGCTTGCGCCGGCGTCGGCCACCACGTCGAACTGGGTGAGCAGAGGCATGCCGTTGGCGCGGACATTCATGAGGCGGCTGCCTTCGCCGCCTGAAGAATCCGGCCCATAAACGGTTTCGGCAAAGTGGAGACGCAGCTCGTAAATTCCCTTGTGGAGGGGAATATCGTAGCGGAACTGCCCTTGCCTGCTGGTGCGATAAAAGCCGGGATTGAGCGTGCGCGCAATGTGCTCGACGGAGCTTTTGACAGCCGTTCCGCCTGTGAAATACTCATCGCCTGCCCAAAGCTTGTCGGCGTGGTCGACGAAGCTACGCCCGGCTCCGGCCAGGATGCGCACTTCCTCGCCGCCGGGCGGCCCCAGTTGGAACTCGGGCGGCGTTTCAGGAAGTGGGTTCGCGGCAGAAGCCGGCTGATTTTGCCGCATGCGCATGGAATGGAACCAGAACAGGCCAACGCCAACCAGCAAAAGCAGTGCGGCTGCTGCCGTCAAACCCCAACGCCGGAAAACCTCGGCGCGCGTTCGCGGCTGGGGCTCATTTGCCGCTGCAAGCGCGCCCGCATCCGCGGTTGGAGGCTCGGCGCCTGTGGTCTTGGTTTCGAACTTCGGCACGTACTGGCCTACAGGAATCGAGATTTGCAGCGGATGATTTGCGCCTTCGCCCTGGTAGTACTCGGCAAGGCGGCGGCGGAGGCGGTTCGCTTCCACGCGGACGATGGAATCGGAGTCCTGATCGAACGAATCGCCGCGGCGAAAGGCTTCCACCGCGATCGAATATTCCTTGATCTGATGAGCCTCGCCGGCAAAGAGCTTTTCGCAGAGATAGGAGAGAAGATTGGCGAGGGTCGGGGCGCGCGCAAAGCCCTTCGATTCCAGAACCGCCTTCAGTTCCGCGCGCTGCTCGGCGAATTCGATCGTTTCGGGGGATTCCACGGTCATCTGCCGCCTCGCCAATCGTTTGAGCACCTTGCAGCGTGGGTTGAGCTAGCGAGAAAACGCTGCAACGAATGTAATGTTAGCGCGGCTTTCAGCTTTGGGAAGGCTTTAACGGTGTCTGAAGCGGTGCCGGGCGGCGTGTAACGCCAGGTAACCCCTGGATATAGCCGTTGCCGGCCGATTCAGGCCTGGGTTTCACCGCCGGATCAAGCGACGGATTTCCAGCAGGTTGCGCGGCCCGGTTTCGGGGTAACCCGAGGGCGGCAAACAGGTAGCAGGTATAGCGTTGTGGCCCAACGCGAAATGGTTTTTACTCAGAATCGATCCAGAGTACCGGGGGCAAGAAAAGCAGCCCTCCCCAAAATGCCCCGGATCGAGAAAGAGGTGTTCCATGAAAAACTTCGCGAGTATGATCGCCGCGGCCAGCCTTCTTTATTGTGCTGCCGCATATGGCTGGCGCGCTCCCATGCGGGACCTGCCCAAGGGAATCAGCCTTGAGACGGCATCGGCCGCCGAGCAAAGGGGCGACATCGCCCGTGCCCGCAGCGACTATTCGACCGCCGTTGCCTATTACCAGCGGGCGATTACTGCAGGCGGGCCGAATGCCGCGCTCTATAACAAACTGGGAATCGTCGAACTGAAGCTGAAGCAGGAAGGCGCCGCGCGCAAGAGCTTCCTGGCAGCGATCAAGACCGATCCGCATAATGCCACTGCGCTTAACAACCTCGGCGCACTAATGTGCCTGGAGAGGAAGTACAAGAGCGCTCTCAACTATGAGAAGGAGGCGCTGGAGCTCGACGAAGAGAATCCGGCGTTCCACGTGAACATGGCAGAAGCATGGGCGGGGATGAATCAGATCGATCGCGCCATGACCGAATATGCACGGGCGCTCGAGCTCGATCCCGACGTCTTCAGCTCCAGCGAAGATGGAGTGATCGCCCAGGTAAAGTCGCCTGAGCAACTGGCCCGCATGGACTATCTGATTGCCAAAACGTTTGCCCGCAGAGGCAATCTTGAGGGCGCACTGGATTATTTGCGTCGCGCCCGCGATGGACACTATCCGCAGCTCGATAACGTTTATGTCGACAAGGAGTTTGCGGCTCTGTGGCAGGACCCGCGGCTGCAGAGAATCATCAAGCCTTGAACCAGGGATTGGGGCGCGCTTATCAACGGAAGGGGAGCGCGCCCAGTGAACCGCGAACATGCGGTTCTGCAGCCGGGAGTCGCGCCGCCGGTCCTGAGCCAGGAACCGGAGAAAACAGTGACCACTGTTTGCGGCTCCCGGTTTTTTGTGGGCGGCCGGCGGCCGGATAGTTGGGACCAGAGAATCGAGGACAAAGAAAACGGCCCGGGATGCGGAAGCGCACCGGGCCGTTTTCGCGTTCAGATTACTTGCTCTGGCAGCAGCTATCGTTGCAACCGCCTTTGCAGCAGGTTTTGCCATCGCACTTCTGGTGGCAGCAATTGCTGCAGTACATGGCCTTGGCGTGGCTGAGGGGCAGCGCAAAAGCAGTGATGGCGAGGGTAGCGACGAATGAAAGAACTGCGATAGAACGCTTCATGGAATTCTCCTTAACGTGAGGACATGCGGTTGATGTTGAGGCCCCGAGGCGAGGCCGCTCACAGCGAATGCACGCAAGGAGGACTTAGATACGGAAGACCTGATTGAGGAGATAAGGCGGGGGAGATGAGGCCCGGGATTGCGGCGGCAGATGAACCGCCGTGACCGGGCCGTGAGTGATGAATGGGAGCTCAAGTGAAGCAGAGGGAGATGAGGCAACAGGCCTGATGCGTTCCGGCGGCACCGGCGCCACGATCGCCGGCGAGAGCGATTGCGAACAGCAGTTTTCGGGGCACGACCCAGTGGCCATTTGGCCTGCCATGGGGCAATCGCGACCCATGGCCATTTGCGTCATCGGGCAGCCGGGCGCGCAGGCCGAAGCCGATCCGAAGGCACAAGGCAAAGCGCCGAGAGCGGGTTGAACGGCGAGGAGCCCGATGATCAGAATGGCAGCGATTTGGCCGATTTGTTTCATCCGCTGAGGATGACGATAGGAGGAGCGGCCGGTGCGGGTCTGTGTGCCAGATCACAAAGTATGACGGGCCGGCGGCGGGATCGCGCGGCCCAGAAACTCAATCCGGTTGGCGAGGCCTATTATGCTCCGCCGGTTGTAAAGGAAACATGCGGCGGCTGGACCATCGAACCACCTTTGCCGGTTAAGGCGATGCGCTGGCGATAAACCTGGAAGCTGTTCTTGCCCTTTTCTTTGGCGGTGTACATGGCTTCATCGGCGCATTGCATAAGGGTCTCGAGGTCTGTGCCGGCCTCGGGGAACGTGACCACGCCGACACTGACAGTGATGACGGCCTGGGTATTGTCGATGGCATAAGGCCGCGCCAACGTAGCAACGATTTTCGCTGCGATCGACTCGGCCTCGGCGGGGATGCGGAGGTCCGGCAAAAGCACAATGAATTCATCGCCGCCGATGCGCGCCACGGTGTCCGTCTCGCGTACGCACGCAGTCAAGCGCCCGGCAAGCTCGCACAGCAATTTGTCGCCCGCCTGATGGCCGAGCGCGTCGTTGACGACTTTGAATTCATCCGCATCGACCATGAGCAGGCCGAGGCAGGAATGGAAGCGCGCCGCGCGCTTGAGCGAGTTTTGGCAGCGGTCGTTGAGCAAGATGCGATTGGGCAGGCCGGTGAGGGAGTCGTGCTCCGAAAGGTGCCGCAAGCGCTCCTCGCTGCCGCGCAGGGCGCGCGTTTGCAGCGCGACGCGATGGCGCAGCACGACGATCCAGAAAAAGGAGCCGACGACCAGCACGCCAACCACGGCAAAGGCCTCGTAGGTGTGCTCGGCGGTCCACCAGGTGGGAGCCTTGAGCAGTGTGACGTCGTCGAGCGAACGCAAAAGAAGGTGCACTGACTCGGGGCGCACTGCGCCTTCGCTCAGATTCGTGCTGAGAGAATCCACCTGTACATTGCTCACGCCGGTGATGCGAACCAGGCTGCCGTCTTTCCACGGCAACGCTCCCCCGAGGCTCACATTGCGCGGAAGAATGGCCGGGAACAGAATGCCGCCGGCGCGAAACATCAGGGTTGGGTCGGGCGCAGCGATATCGCGGCCAATCAGTTCGGCGTCAATCTGCACCAGTTTGCCATCGAGATCGCTTTTAATGGCCTTGTCGGGAGTGACGAAGACAGGCTGCAGCGGCGAAGGGGCGGAGCCGGTATCGCGAAAGACTGCATCCTCAAGCGAAGGCTTGAAGAGATCGATCACTGGGAATCCGACCACGTCGACAAAGGATCCAACGGGCGCGGTGGTGGCCTGCGAACTCTGCATGCAGATGCCGGCTTTGCCATCCTGAATGCAAAGCACGCGGCCGGGCCAATTGAGGGTGACTGTACCCTGCACGTGAACGCGGCGCAGCAAACCGGGATCGGGCGAGAAGCGAAACAACTGCGACACTCGGACGGGGGGCTGGGAAAACGGATCGGGCGGGGCAGCCTGGATGACGGTGATCTGGTTAAGCGTGGGAAAGAACAGGTGCACGCCCACCATCTGACGGCGCTCGTTGAAAAGCGGCCCCGCTGCGCCATCGATGCGGACGAGCGAGTCAACAAGCGCATCGTAGTCCACTCCGTGCTGCCGGACTGTGACCGCAGTCAACATGCCGCCGTCGCCGGCCACGACCAGTACGGCGTTGAGTGCACTCAAATGCACGGAGCGGATGCGGCCCTGAACCTGCACCCACTGGCAATCGAGGGTGCCGGTCATTAGCTGGGTCATGGTGGCCTTGACGGGATCGGCAGGCAGAGTGGCCTGGCGAACTGGAACCACATGGTCGCTGGCGACGACGGCGGCGTAGTCGCCGGAGTTGGTGACGCCATCGATATCGACCAGGGTGCCGGGCTTGATTGAAAGGATGGGCCGCGCGGGAACCGAAACAAATACACCGCCGGACGCGTCTTGAGCGAAGATCGCGGCGTGACGCACATCGATGTAGGGATCGTAATAGGTGACGACGACGCGCAGATGAACCGGAATTTCGCGCGCGGCGACTTCGGGAGGAAGATCGTGGACGACGCGAGCCGAAACGATGGGCTGGGTGGCACTGGAGGGGGGCTTAGGGAGCGCGCCGGAACTGATGCACCCAGCGAGCGCGAACAACGGCACCAAGGCGCGCCGAATTCGCATCGAAACCCTCCTAGAAACCGGCTAACATGCGACAGCGCACGCCGGCGAAAAAAACCTGCACAACATTCTCACACGAAGAGCCCAACTCCAGGTGTGCAGGAAAATCATCGACCATTATGCTCCCAAACATGAGGAAATGGCAGATTACCTGGGTGGAAGAGACGAAAGTGGGAGAGATCACCACCAAAGGGTGACCCGGTGAATTCTTTCAGATTGGAATCTGGCGGGTTGCGGGCGATTGCGTTCCTGAGTGTTTTTGGGTTGCCGGTGACTATAGATCGCGGGCAATGAAGTTGCGAATGCGGCCTACTTCGCCGTTAGCGCTGCCACCGGAACGAGCATGTCTTCCTTGCGCATCACGAGATTTGTGGCGTTTAGCGTCGCCAGCTCAAAGCCGTGGCCGTGGGTGATGGCGTCAGTCGGGCAGGCCTCGACACAGTATCCACAAAAGATGCAGCGGTTGTAGTCGATGTTGTAGACCTTGGCATACCGCTCCGACGAGGAGATGCGCTGCTCGGCGGTATTTTCAGCGGCTTCAATATAAATGCAGTTGGCGGGGCAGGCCGCAGCGCATAAAAAACAGGCGACGCACTTTTCCAGGCCGTTTTCGTCGCGCTGGAGGACGTGCGCACCGCGGAAACGCGCTTCGAACACCGCGCCGTGGTTGGGGCCCTTGCCGTCGGGGTAATTCTCAACCTCAGTGGGCGCAAACATTTCGCGCAGCGTAATGCTCATGCCCTTGGCGATGCCGGCGGCGTTGCGCACAATCGACATACCTCCAGTATACGATGGAGGTTACGAGGACATCATGAAGCGATTCATCGCATCAACAGCGATCATTTTATGTGTTGCGAATTGGGGCGCGGTTGCGGCGCGCGGGCAAAACCAGCAGCAGCCTGCTCCAGCTGGATCTCCGGCGCCAGCCGGATTCATGGATGGCATGGACATGAGCAAGCCCGCAGCAGACGGTGACAAGGCAGGCGGCTGCAAGATGATGGGCATGGACATGGGCAGTGGCAAGCAGATGGACATGAGCCACTGCATGGCGATGATGAAGGGCGGGAAGAACGATCTCGCGAAGATTCCGCCAGGAACGCTGCGCGTGACGTATGGGGAAAAATCGAATGACTTGACGGTGGCCGCGCTGGCCGCGCTGCCGCACGTGACGGTGACCGTGCACAACGAGCACACCAAGGCCGATGAAACTTATTCAGGCGTGCCGGTGATCGCACTGCTGGCTCCGCTGGGAGTGACGGACAAGCCGCGCGGCAAGCAATTGCGGCTTTATGTTGTGGCGTCGGGATCGGATGGATATGAAGTTGTTTACTCGATCGGCGAAGTGACGCCCGATGTACATGACGCGACGGTGCTGGTGGCCGACCAGGAAAACGGGAAGCCGCTGATGGCCGATGGGCCACTGAAGCTGGTGGCGACCGGAGAGAAGCGCCCGGCGCGATGGGTGCGGAACCTGGTCGAAATCGATGTGAGGACGGCGGAGTAGGGATCGCGTATCCGGTGGTTTCAATTGACAGGCGTGCCGATTCGGTAAGTTTTCAGATAAATTCCTAGCTCGGCATTTCATTGAATCCCCGGCCGCTCTGGATCATGGGCACGCACCTTTCTGCACGCGCTTCCCTGGTTTTTGCCTGTTTCGCGCTTGAGATATGAAGGGCATAGGACTTTCTGCGGCCGGGGGTGAGCGCTTCAAATGTCGCCCTGAGAATTGCATCATTCTTCAGCCTGGCCCGCAGTTCCTCAGGAATTGGGAACTCGGAAGGTTTTTTGAGAACGACCTTTTTGCCTGACTCCTCCAAAGCGATGGCTTCGTAAAAATACTTTCGCACTGTCGATTCCAGGGCCGCGATCTCCCGTTGCGATGTGAACTTGATCCACCGCCCTGCCTGTGTGTGCTCTCCAGCTTTTGTGAGGATGCGCTTCGGGTCCTTGAGCAGCGCGCCTTTGAAGAACATGAGCGCGCATGATTCCTTGAGAGGGATGACGACCGCGACATTTTTCTTTTGAAAGGTGAAGCATGGTTTGCTCCACTTGAGTTCTTCGGTGAGGAAGCAGTCGAGCGCAATTCTGCGTAACTTGTCGGTTTCCTTTTGCCACTTGTTCGCGAAAGGCACTTTCATGTTTTCAAGTCCCTCACCGAGAGCATAAAGGGTGGACGCCGCACGATGCGATTGTTTTCAAAGACAGCAACGCGCACCTGAGGCGAACCTGAGGTGCGCGTGCCGGTTCAGTGCCGCTTAGGGAGTCACGGTCCTAGCGGTGATGGCCGCCGCCTCCGCCACCTCCACCATGGCTTTGCGATCCTCCGCCACCTCCACCATGGCTCTGCGATCCTCCGCCGCGATATCCGTGATCGGCTGGAATCGGCCGGCTGACTGCCGGGGTTTCAGGCCGTCCGTGATTTTGCGATGCATATTGGCCGTGCACGTTGCTGTAAGTTTGCGCGTGCTGCACCTGCGTGTTCATGCGCGGGGTGGCTGGCTCGTGAACAGCCTGGCGTTCCGCGGGCTGCGGGCGGTACTGCACCCCCGATCCGCCGCGATAGCTGGGGCGTCCGTTGCCGCCGGGGCGATTATCGTTGCCGCCGTAGTTGCCGCGATTGCCGTCGCGGTTGCCACCGTAGTTGCCGCGATTACCGGCGCGGTAGTTGTAGGTGTTGTGAACCACGCGGGTATCGATGTGGTTGTAGACGCGGTTATAGAAGAAGTGGCCGCCATGCCAATAGCCACCCTCGTAGCCGAAGCCTACATAGCCAAAGCCGTAGTTGATGCCGCCGTAGAATCCGATGTGCATTCCCCAGTGGCCGGGATAGAAGAGGTAGCGCCCACCATAGAAGCCCCAGTAGCCGGGGGTCCAAAGCGCGCCAACATAAGGAGGCTCAACCCACGCACCGGGCACCCAGTAGTAGCCATCGGGCCCCCAGGCCCAGTAGCCCGGCGTCCAGATATATCCGTCGCCTGGATCGGGCGGCTGCTCGTAGTCGGGAAGCGCCGGGGGCGGTTCGGTGGCCTGCTCGGTGGGCAGCTCAGCGTAGCCGGAATCGTCTGGAGCCTGACCTGACTGATCGGCGGATTGATCGGGCGGCGGAGGCGCTTCAGTAGTGTAGGAAGGCCCGCTGGGCGCCATGTTGACGTCTGCCGGATCGGGACCTTGATCGGGTTGTCCCTGGTCGGGCGGCGCCTGGTCCTGCGCGGCTGCGACAGCGGTGAAAAACGCGGAATTGGGTGAGCCAGAGTTGCCGCCGAAGACGGATACCAGCAGCGCAGCGGCAATCACGATCGAAAGTGCAATGGCGAATTGAGGAATTCGTTTCATCTTGCCCTCCAAGGATTAAGACGCATCCCGTGGTCACCAAGTCTAGCGCACCAGGCAGAGCAGCGGCCATCCTTCTGGGTTAAGAAACACAATTGGATGGAATTAGTGGCGCGGCGGGGCAGACTTGCCACGATTATTTGCCGGCGGCGTGGTGACGGGCTTGCGCGGCGGCTCAGTATTCAGCATGGCGTGGCAGACTTCGGAATCCTGCCCACGCGCGAGGCCCTGGACGGCATTCTGGCCGCGGCAGATGCGGAGCTTCATCGCGTCGGCGTCTTCTCTAGTGAGCTCGGTGGTGCGCTCAAGCCCGCTGAACGGGTCAACGTCATAACGGAAGAGCGTATCGCTCGGCGGCCTGACCTTGCCGTATTCGAAGTGGTTCCAGGTGCAGAGAAACGCACGGCCATCTGCGTCGGCCATCACCGCGTAAAGCTGCGTCCAGTCGATTCCGCTCGAGGGGCTTGGGCCGGTCGCGTTCCACACCAGCACTCCCTGGCCGCCGCGAATCCAGCGCGCAGCAAACATGTGGTGCGCAATGTCGTAATAGAACGCCGTGAAATAAGTACTGGCTGCGCACTCGCGGCAGTTGTCGTAGAGGATGGTCAGCTCCTCGGGGGCGTCGACGCGAAAGTGCTGCCAGTCGAACCAGCGCAGGTTCACGCCCGAGAGCAGCGGCGCCACGACGTGGCTGGTGAGCGAAACATTCCAAATTGTGAAGCTGTCATCGCCGGGTGTGGATTGCGGGCCCGGCCGGTCGGCGGTGACGACGAGAGCCGCATCGTAGATGACGCCGATTTCGCGGATGGCCGTCCATTTTTCTACGGAAAGCGAGCGCGTGACCCACGCGACGATGTTCTGATCTTTTGGATCGTGAAAGTCGATCCAGCGAAATGTGCCTGAGGTTTGCTGAGCGTGGAGAGGAAGTGAAAAAAAGATTGCCACGGCGGCGGCGATGAGGCGCCTGGGGAGGAAACCCTGCATAGATTTACGTATAGCAGAGCTCAGAGTCATTTCGCAGCAGCGGGTTTGATCCCCGCTGCGAAGTCGGCTGGCGGAGCCTCTTCGGTCGCGGCGCTCTTCACCAGATCGTCCCAGCCGTCGTCTGCGCCGTGATATTTTGCGAACTTCCCTTTGCAGTAGGCGACCATGCTCGCCGAATCCTGGGGGATGGCCGCGCTCTGCGCAAGGTCGATGGCGCGCGCGCAATACCAGAAGCCGGTGGCATCGGGCGGCGCCGATTCCAAATCGGCAACGCCAAGTTGGTAGTTGTCCTGGACGTTCGTGGGATCGAGTTTGAGCGCGCGGCCCAGCCACTCCCGAGCTTGCGAGTAGTTCTTTTGCTCGACTGCGCAGTAGCCCTCAGCGCCGGTAAAAATATCGTTGAGCAGTTTGCTGAGCGCAACATAACTGGCTGAATCCACATTCGCGGGCTGGCGCCACATAGGCACCTCAAGCATTCCGCCAGAGGCGTCCTGGCACATTTCGTTCAGCGCGTCGAGATTGCCCTTCTCCGCGCTGACGCGATCGAGCGAAACCACAATGCCGAGAGCCCGGATATTGCCGGGGTCGAGCGCGACCAGACGCTTGGCCACCTTCATCACCTGGCTGGAGTCGCCCGCCGCCTGCCACGCAGCCATCTCCTGATCGAGCGCGTCGGTCAGGACGATGGTCTTTGGGTAGTCCTGGATGAAAGCCGCGAAGGCTTCGGCTCGCGCCGTGGGGTCGGAAGTCTTGATCGCATCGGTATAGGCTTTGAGCTCGGCGGGATCCTGAATCGTCGGCGAGTTGGCGGCTGGCGGCGTAGGCGCGGGCTGGTGGGCGGCGACGGCTACGGCGGCAGCAGCGGCGGCGATGAAAATGCCGGACAGAAACAGTCGGCGGCGCAAAGTTTGGTGGCGGAAGCGATGCACAAAGGAAGCGTAGCACAAGGGATTCAATGGGCTACCGTTTCGAGCCCGGTCGCCAAGCGAAAAACGGATGCAACTCTTGCTCCGACATTTTTGGCCGCTGAGTTGTATTGAGAAACAACCCAGCTCTGTTGCCAGCCATCTTGTGATTGCAGACCGTATCTGACGTACCGTGTGTGCCTCGAGAGGAGATGGAGACGATGAAGCTCAATGGTTCCGCAAGCTGGTTTCTGCTAGGCAGCGTGATGGTGATGGGTGGCGTGATGACGATCGGAGGCTGCAACAAGAGCTTCCCGGACGAAAAAGGGGCCGTGACGAGCGCCCTGAAAAGCAACAATGATCTTAATTCCGTGGACGTATCGCAGGACCGGGACAAGGGCACCATGACCCTCTCAGGCAAAGTTCCGTCTGAAAGTGACAGGCAGCAGGCCGAGGCGCTGGCGAAACAAGCTGCGCCGGATTACGCGATTGTGGACGAGATTGGCGTGCGGCCACCGGACGCCCAGAATGCCGGCTCGGTTGATTCCAACCTTGATTCCGCGATCGAGGATAATTTCAAAGCCGCCATCAAAGCCAATCCGAATTTGAACGACCAAAGTATCCACGACTCGGTGAAGAACGGCACACTCGTCATCACGGGAAGCGTGAAGACAGAATCCCAGAAGGCGGAAGTGACCAAATTGGCCCAGCAGATACCGCACGTGCGGGAAGTAGTGAACGAACTGTCCGTGGAGCCGAACAAGCACTCGTCGCCCAACCCATAGGGGATGCGGTAAGGAAGATGGCAGCTTTCTACGACACGACGCTCTCGGGGGAGGATTGGAGTTTGCGCAGGTTCGTCTTTTAGTGTCGCGTCGGACGGGCGAAGCGCAGACAGTTTATGCTCCTGAGAGCATGGTTGCCACGAAGTGGAACCCGTACGGTTTGTTCGGCACGTTCAGCCTCTGCGTATCCGTGGCCTTTTTGGTGTTCCCAATCGGAATCTGGATTCCTTATAAAATCGCTTCCACTATATTCATATTCTCGATGGTTTCCAGCATTGTCTTTCCAGTTTTAGCAGGCATACGTGCCAGCAGATGGTGGTGGCTCGTTTCCTTATGTGGGGTCATCAGCGTACTAAGGGTTCTTTGGTTTCTTGCGCCCTGATTGCCAAGCTAAGGCGCTCCCCGCCTTAGATCGTGCTCCCCGTCACAGCCCCAGCTTCGCCCACATGGCGTCGACCTTGGCTTTTGTGGCGCGGTCCATTTCGATCATTGCCGGCCAGGGGCGAGTGAATCCCTCGGCTTTCCACTTGCGCGTGGCGTCGATGCCCATCTTCGATCCGTAGTTGGGCAGGCGCGAGGCGTGATCGAGCGAATCGACAGGACCAAGAGTGAACTGAATGTCGCGCTCGGGATCGATGTTGTTGGCGACGCGCAGAACCACATCGGGAATGTTCTGCACGTCGCAGTCTTCGTCGACGACGATGATGCATTTGGTAAACATGGCCTGGCCAAGCGACCAGATGGCGTTCATGACCTTGCGGGCCTGGCCGGCGTAGCTCTTTTTGATCGAGACGATCATCAGGTTATGAAAAACCGCTTCGACGGGAAGATGAATGTCGACCAGCTCGGGAATGGCCATCTTCATCGCGGGCAGGAAAATGCGCTCGACCGCTTTGCCCATCCAGGCATCTTCCATCGGAGGCTTGCCAACGATGGTGGCGGCATAGATGGGATCTTTGCGGTGCGTGATGCACGTGAGATGAAAGACCGGGTATTCGTCCTCAAGCGTGTAGAAGCCGGTGTGATCGCCAAACGGGCCTTCCGCGCGCATTTCGCCGAGCTCCACGTAGCCCTCGAGAACGATCTCGGCGTGGGCAGGCACTTCAAGATCGACGGTTTCGCATTTGACGATCTCGACCGGCTTGCCGCGCAGGAAGCCTGCAATCAGGAACTCTTCGACCTCGGGCGGCGCGGGAACGATGGCGGCGAAGGTGGTGGCGGGATCGGTGCCGATGGCGACGGCAACTTCAAGCCGCGAGCCCTTGAGCGCGGCGACAGAGATTTGCGGCGTTCCGGCCAGGGGGCTTTCGGGCATCGTGACCGATCCGCCCGCGGACTCGGCCATTATTGCGACGCGGGCGCCCTTCGGGCCGTATTGGTTCTGGTTTGCAGCATCCGCTGATGCGGCTGCGTTGCGCAGCGCCTCGCGGTAGTGCTCGGCGGCAACCTTCTGCCGCTGCCAGTGCATGCCGGTGGTCTGGCCGTCGTAGACCTGCATACGATACATGCCGACGTTGCGCTTGCCGGTTTTGGGATCGCGCGTGACGACGCAGGGCAGCGTGATGAAACGCCCGCCATCGAGCGGCCAGCATTTGAGAATTGGAAAATAGTTGAGGTCGAACTTCTCGCGCCGGATCATCTCCTTGCAGGGCGCATCTTTCGCGGTGACCGTTTTTGGAAATGCGCTTGTCAGTGCGCCCAGCTGCGGCAACATCTTCAGCTTGTCCAGAAAGCCTTCAGGCGCCTTCACGTCCATCAGCCCAACGATGCGCTCGGCGATCTCGTCGATTTTTGAGACGCCCAACGCGAGCGCCATGCGGCGTTCGCTACCGAATTGATTGATAAGAACCTTGTGGCCGGGATGCCCTTTGACGTTTTCAAACAGGAGCGCCGGGCCGCCGGCTTTCGACACTCGGTCAGTGATCTCGGTGATTTCGAGCTCCGGCGAAACTTCTTCGCGGATGCGCTTGAGCTCACCATGTTTTTCGAGGGTCCTGATCCAGTCGCGCAGATCGTCGTAGGCCAAGGTCGTGCTCCCGAGCGGCGAAGGCCGTTCCTCAACCATGGTACGGCAGCGATAAGAGATCAGAGAACAGAGATCGCAACCAAGAAGCAGCCTGCGCCTTTGCCTCGGGCAAGGATTTATGCGATTCTCGCCTTGACCGTTGGTCTTGATCAGAGGAGTTTTCCCCCATGAGCGCTTCCCGTCCCCACGCCGAAAGGCGCAAATACCGCACCAAACCCTACTTCAAGCTGCCGAAAGACCCAAGAGCCGCAGCCGCAACCTCGTGGAATGTGCCGGACCTTTGCGCTGCGTACAACTGGCCCAAGGGGCAGCCAGGGGGCGGCGTGATTGCGATTGTTGAATTGGGAGGCGGCTGGGTGGCCTCGGACATCGACGCATACTTTCGATCTGTCGGGCAGCCTGCGCCGTCGGTGACCGACGTATCGGTGGACGGCACCGAAAACACGCCGGGGCAGAGCGGTTCGGCGGGCGACGACGATTACGAGGTCGCGCTCGATATCGAGGTTTCGGGAGCAGCTTACTATGCGGCTACGGGCAAGGCCGCGACCATTCGCGTCTACTGGTCGCAGGACATTGGCACTGCCGTGGAGAAAGCCGCGTCGGATGGGTGCGATGTGTGCTCCATTTCATGGGGCGCGGACGAAGCGAACTGGGGCGCGGCTGCCGCGCAGCAGATGGAGGCGACCGTGCAGGCCGCTGTGGCCGGAGGAATGGTTGTGTTTGCCGCATCGGGCGACAACGACTCGAGCGACGGCGGCTCGACCCCGGCGAATGTGGATTGTCCCTCGTCGTGCCCACACGCCGTGGGTTGCGGCGGAACAACGAAGACGGCGACCGAAGAGACCGTTTGGAACGATAATCCCGGCGAAACCAACGGCGAGGGAACCGGCGGAGGATACTCCACTATCTTCCCCGCGCAGATTTTTCAAATCGGCGCGCCGCCCGCCCCCGCCAACTCCCAGTATGGCAAGGGAAGAATGGTGCCGGATGTGTGCGCGAATGCCGACCCCAACACCGGCTACAACATTTTTGTGCGCGGATCGGCGACGGTGGTGGGAGGGACGAGCGCTGTGGCACCGCTCTACGCAGGACTTTTTGCCGCGTTCGGAACCAAGCTGGGCTTTGCGACGCCGACGCTTTGGAAAAACCAGAAAGCGTTCAACGATATCACCGTGGGAAGCAACGGATTCTACAGCGCCGCCGTGGGACCTGACCCGTGCAGCGGAATGGGATCGCCGATCGGATCCGCAATCGCTGCGCTGATGGTGACGTTGGGGTGACGTGCGGCGGCGCTGGATTAGCCGGCCGGCTCAATGGCGGGAACGAGAGTTTTGAAGGGCGGAATCTCGTCCATGGGATACCCGAGCCGCTTCCATTCATCGAAGCCTCCGCGGAGCGGGCGCACGCGCTCGACGCCGAGCTTGTGGAGCTGCAGCGCGACTTTGGCTGAAGTGGCCTCGCTGGGGCAGGTGCAATAAAGGACCACGTCGCGGTCACGAGGAATTTCGTGATGGCGCGCGGCAAGTGCGTCAGGCGAAAAGTGCACGGCGCCGGGGAGCGTGAAGGGATCGGGCACGAGCTCGAGAGGATGGCGCAGGTCGACGATGTAGACAGGCTCGCCAGCGTCAAGTTGCTGCTTCAATTCTTCAGGCTCGAGGCGCGATGCGACCAGCTCCTTGAGGACCATGCGGCGGCGAATCAGGCGGCCTACGAAGAATCCGACCACGCCAAGAATCAAGAGCGCTCCCGAGAATCGGCCGACCCAGTCAAGAACGCCGGGGTTGCGCTTGAGGAGGTCGCCGAACAAGCGGCCGCAGAGCATGGTGACGCCGACCCAGAATGTGGAGCCGACGCCGTCGTAGAACAGGAATGCGCCAAAGCTCATTCCGTTTTGGCCGGCGACTGGAGGCGCCAGTGTCGACAGGCCGGGAACGAACTTGGCAAACATGAGCAACGTGCCGCGGCGGCGGCCGAAGGAATCCTGCGTGCGGCGAACACAGGTTGTGGGTTCGAGAGAGAGCTTGCAAAGCAGCCGCAGCACGCGATGGCCGTGGTTGCGCCCGATGAAGAACCACACGCTGTCGGCGGTGATGGAGGCGGCGATTGCCACGGCGAGGGCCAGCGGAAAGCTGAGTTGCCGCTGCGCAGAAAGCGCACCAGCAGCCAGCAGCAGCGGCACAGACGGCAGCGGCAGACCGAGCTGCTCGATGAGCACCCAGCCAAAGATGACCAGGTAGCCGTACATCAACAGAATGTTGGTCGGTAGCGCCATGGGGAAGATCAGGACCTGGAGAATCAGGACGCCTGGCTCGGCAGATTTCGCGCGGGAAAGGCCCCTCTACTGCATAGGATGAATCGAAACGAGTTTTGTTTCAAGAAAAACTGCGGAAGGCGCATCAGGCGAAGTCGGCCTGGCCGGAAACCACCTGTTCAATGACCCAGTCGGTCCAAGCAGCCTGCTCGGCCGGACAGGCGAGAAGCGCGGGATCGTTGGCCAGCACAGCAGCGACGAAATTCTCCACGATGGGAAAATGCAGGTTGGCGTGCGGCGGCAGAAGCTCTGTGCGAGACCCAGTTAGGTCGGTCACGCGCAACTCCGGGCCGTTGAGCGGATCGAGATTGATCTCGCCTTTCTCGCCGATGATGCGGAACTGGTCGCGAGCGATATGCGAGTTCCAGCGCACGTCGATGACAGCGTGGACGCCGGCGGCAAACTGGATGAGCACCGTGGCGGAGTCCTCGACGGCGATGCGGTGGACGGCGTTTGAGAGTAGGCCGCACGCGCGGTCCGGCTTGCCGAAAAGAAAATTCATGGCGTCGATGCGGTGGGATGCAATGTCGTAAAGCGGGCCGCCGCCGGAGAGCGCGGGATCGGCGAGCCATTCGCGGCCGGCAATCTCAAGCCAGCTATGGCAATTCGCTTCGGCCAGCAGTGGACGGCCGATTGCGCCTTCGGCGATCAGGTGCTTCGCACGGCGGAGCTTTGGATAAAGGCGGCGGTAATAGGAGACGCCGAAGAGGCGGCCGGAATTGCGGCCCTCGTCGACCATGCGTCCCGCCTCGGCGCAATTCATCGCCATGGGCTTTTCGCAGAGTACGTGCTTGCCGGCGCGCAGCGCGGTAATTGTGGCGATGGCGTGGAATGCCACTGGCAGTGCGATGTAGACCGCGTCGACGGCGGAGTCGGCGACGGCTTCTTCGACGCTGGGCCATGCGCGGGTGCCGGGGTAGTCAGCGATTTTCGCAGGAGTTCGCGTGACGAAGCCCATGAGCTTGCTGCGCGGCTCGGCTTGAATGGCGGGAATGACGCGCTTACGCGCGATGTCGCCAATGCCGGCGACGACCCAGTTCACAGTTTTCATGCTTCGACAGAATAATCCGCGCGATGGTATTAGTGAAACGGAGCCGTAGAGTCAGGCGCAAAAAAGCCGCCCCCGAAGGGCGGCCTGATTGAAATCTGAAACTGGAAGCGCGCTATTGATGAGCAGCAGCGGCCGCGCCATTTGCCGAGATGGATAGCGCCGCGCCCTGAACCGGACTTTGGCGCGAGGCCGATTGCGCATCGAGACTCTTCTCGCCGAAATAATCGTGATCCCAAAGATCCTGATAAAAAGCGCCGGTAAGCTCCGCGGCGCGCGGGCCGAAGGTTGCACGGCCGCCTTCAAGGAAGAACACAGTTACAAGGCCGCCTTGCGGTGACTGCGAGTAAGAGGCGAACCAACCGAAGCGCGTGCCGTCGTTTGAGCAGGTTCCGGTTTTGCCAAAGACGGGCAGCTCGCGGAAGTTTGCGCGCAGGCGGCGTGCCGTTCCATATTCAACCGCTCCGGCCATTCCATCTTCGAGTTCAGGAAGATAACGCGCGATATCGAGCGTGCGCTTGACGCGAGGCTGGAAGTTGGCAATGTCATCGGGCGTGGTGGGGTGCTGCAGGTAGTAGAGCGTGCCGCCGTTGGCGATTGCGGCAACCAGCGCGCCCAGTTGCAGCGGAGTCATGGAGACTCCCTGGCCGAAGCTGCACATGCGCGCGACGCCGCCCTCGGAGTCAGGAATCGGCTGATCGGGATAGACGCCGAGCTGCTCGCCAGGAATGTTGTAGCCGGCCAGCTCGCCCAGGCCGAACTGCGTAGCGTAATGGCGCACGCGCTCGAAGCCGAGCTCGCGGCCCAGCTCTTCAAAGTAGAGATTGTTGCTCTTGGCCAGCGCCTGCGTCATGTTCATGCGGAAGCCCGCAAGTTGCACCATGGTGTCGCTTGTAACCAGCGACTCAGAAAGCGCAGCCAGGGCAACCGTGAGCTTGATGGTGGAGCATGGCTCAGCGCCGGGCGAGAGCGCGAGCTTTTGGTTGACCATGGCAAGGATGCGGCCGTTGGCGGGGTTGATGACCACCGCTGTGCCGTTCATGTCGCCCAGTGCGTCGATGGCTGCCTGGCGAACGACTGGATCTTCACCCGCGGTGTTGTCGCCCTCGCCCGCGACTCCCTGAATAAATGAGCTGGCCGTGAAGCGTTCGTAATAACGATGGCGGCGATGAAAGGTGGTGCTGCGCAGATGCGCGCCGGCAGAAGCGGCGAGCCGGGTGGATGCAGTGCTTGTTGAAGCGGCGCGGAGATGTGTGCGGCTTGCGGAGGAAGTGCGGCGGGCCCTGGAGCGTGTAGCCGAGTGAGCAGTGCGCGAGGCGGTGGTGTGTGTTCCGGTGGCTGCGCTCGTCGATCTGTGGACGACCGCATGGTGCGTTGTGGCGTGCGATTCTGTTCTGGATTTGGTGTGATGGAGGGTTTGCGGAGCGTCCAACGCAGCGGCGCTGACCGCGCCGATGCCGAGCAACACTAAGACAATATGAATAGGCCCTTTGCGAAACTGCTTCATCCCGTCAACAACCCCATAAAAGTTTTTGGATCCGCGCCGCGCGTTCGCTTGTAAACGACCGCACTTTTTGCCACCCGCCCATGATGTGTCCCGGTTCTCAGGTTCATCCAGCACCGAACCAGTGCGGAGCTTACCTGCGCAGACCATCAGATTTTTTGACGTCCGCAGAGTCAGTCCGTCCTAAGAAAAAGTGCTCAGGAGACAGTAGTTTCCCTCTGATCTGGCGTCACAACCCATACAACTTTCGGGGCGTTCTACTTAATATAACCGCTTCTTAATCGATTTGGAACCCTTCCCGAAACCGGATTGAGGCATCAGCCATTGATTCAATAGGTACTTAGAATTGAACTCGGCGCAGAAAGGTTGGCACGTCCAAGTCGCGGTCGGGGCCTTCAGCGGGGCCGGCGAATAGAGCTGAACCGGACTCGGCGCCCGGCTCCGCACCGCCCCGCGGCGTGCCGGCGAGGTCGGCCGCAAAATCGCGGCGCTGCAAGTCGCTCTCAGATTCCTTGCCACTGCTTGCGAATTGGCCGGTTCCGCTCTCTTGCTGATCGGCAAATTCGATTCCGCGCCGCGCGCCGTCGGTCGCCGGAGTTGCGACAGAAACGGTTGTGGCTACTCCGGGAGCAGCCGCGGCAAAAAAGAAGCCGTCGGCGTTTTCGGGGGCGGCATCGTCGTCCTCCTCGCTCATAAAGCGCGGAGGCTGCGGCTTTGCGGGCGCGGGATCGCTTTCCCGCATCCAGTTGCCCGGCGCAACCACGGGCACAGAGATCACCGGCGAATCTTCCACGTTGAGCATGCGCGCGCGCCGCTCCGGCATTTGGTCGCGGAAGCCCGTGGCGATAACGGTGATCTTCACTTCTTCGCCCATCTTTTCGTCGAGCACCGCGCCGAAGATGATGTTTGCGTCTTCATGCGCCGCCTCCTGAATGAGCGAGGAAGCTTCATTCACTTCGGAAAGTTTGAGCGAGCTCGATCCGGTGATGTTGATGAGGATGCCACGCGCTCCGTCGATTGCGCCTGCTTCAAGCAGCGGCGACGCCATGGCGGCCTGAGCAGCTTCTTTGGCGCGATTTGCGCCCGCGCGCAGCGCCGTGCCCATCACTGCCTGGCCCATGCCGGCCATGGTTGTCTTTACGTCGGCAAAGTCGCGATTGATGATGCCGGGAATGGTGATGATGTCGCTGATGCCCTGCACGCCCTGGCGCAGCACATCGTCGGCGATGCGGAAACTTTCAAAGAAGCCCGCGTCCTTGGCCACGGCGAGTAGTTTCTCATTCGGGATCACGATCATCGTGTCCACGCTCTCGATGAGTTCTTTCAGCCCGCGCTCAGCCTGCGCGAGGCGGCGCTTGCCCTCGAACGCAAATGGCTTGGTGACGACGGCAACGGTGAGGATACCCATTTCACTGGCGAGCGACGCGATGACCGGAGCCGCTCCGGTGCCGGTGCCACCGCCGAGGCCCGCGGTGACGAACACCATGTCTGCGCCTTCAAGAGCTTCGATGATTTTTTCGGAATCTTCGAGAGCAGCGCGGCGGCCGACATCGGGATTGGAGCCCGCGCCGAGACCCGACGTGAGCCTCACGCCAAGTTGCAGCTTGACCGAAGCCTCAGAAAGCTTGAGCGCCTGCACGTCGGTGTTGGCGGCGACAAACTCCACGCCTTCCATGCGCGCCTGGATCATGCGATTGACGGCGTTCGAGCCGCCTCCTCCCACGCCCACCACTTTGATGCGCGCGCCGCGCACGATCTCGTCGTGGAACTGGATGCGCATTTCGCCGGCTTCGCCGCGCCCATCCGGGGCTTGGTTCATGGACTGTTCCATGCGTGCTCCGCTGTCTTCAATCCTGATCTGTTTCCGCACTGTCTCCACCTCGCTGCACCCTTGGATTTCCGTTCTCGATCTGTGCCGTTCTCTTTTCTCTGTTTTCCAGTCCCTATTCCCTATTCTTTATTCCCTGCTCTTAAAAACTTGCCGCAAACATGGCGCGCACCCGGTCGCGCAAACTGCTGTTGTTGCCTTCGGCCGCGCGGGTTATGCGCGTGCGATGCGCGTAGAGAACCATGCCGATGCCGACAGCCCATGAAGGATGGTTCAATTCCGACGGCATGTGCGACAGCCGCACGGGCAGACCTGCGCGGGCCGGCGCACGCAACTGGCTCTCCGCCACGTCGAGCATGCCCGGCAACATCGATCCGCCGCCGGTGAGCACGCAGCCCGCGCCCAGCGCATCCACGACGCCACCGTAGCGCAGACTTTCTTTCACGTAGTACATCAGCTCTCGCGCGCGCGGCTCGAGTATTTCAGCCATGGTGCGCAAAGGCAGCGTGGCCGGCGCGCCTTGCGGCGTGGTGATCTCAACCTCCGCCAGTTGCGGAACCAAAGTGACGACCGCATTGCCATATTGCTTTTTGAGCTCTTCGGCTTGCGTAAGCGGCAACTGCAATCCGATGGCGAGATCGTTGGTGAAGTGCGCACCGCCGATTGCGACCGACGCGGTGTAGGCGACGGCGCCTTCAAAAAACACCGCAAGATCGGTGGAGTGCGAGCCGATGTCGATGACGCAAACGCCCAGTTCGCGCTCGTCGGCTGAAAGCGTGCACTCGGCTGCGGCGAGGGACTCGAGCACTGCCTCCGAAACTTCAAGTCCCGCGCGATTGGCGCAGGTGACCGTGCTTTGCAGCGCGCTGCCGCCGCAGGTGGCGATGTGCAGTTCCACTTCGAGGCGCGCACCAACCATGCCCACGGGGTCGAAGATGCCGGCTTGCTCGTCGAGAATGAACTGTCGCGGAAGAAGGTGCAGAATTTCGCGATCGGCGGGCAACTCAATGGCGCGGGCACGGCCGATTGCAGAGCGAACGTCCTCGCCCGTAATCTCGCGCATGCCGCGACTCAACTGGAATCCGCCATTGGTGTTGACGCCACGAATGTGCGGGCCGCCGACGCCGACAACGCACTCGTCGATGTTGGCGCGGGCGACGCGCTCGGCCTGCTCATTGGCCGCGCGAACTGCCTTTGCCGCCGGCGCAAGCTCGGCGATCAGGCCTTTGCGCATTCCAGCCGAAGGCGCAATGCCGTGCCCGCGATAGCGCAAAACATTTTCGTTCACATCGGCTGCGAGCACGCGCGTCCACGCGCTGCCGATGTCGAGCACCACAATCAGGTTGTCAGGTTTCTGGCCCATGGCTCGTCACCCGCCCTGTGTTTCGGCCGGGGCAGGCACATGCGCGGAACGATTGCTCGATCCACTTGTGTTTGCCGGCGGACGGGTTGAGGCAGCGCCGCTCCGTGTGTTTTCGGGAGTTGCTCGCTTCGCCGTGGGTTTGCTTTGCGCGGCCGTTCGTTTTTGCGCTGCCGCACGCTTTTTGTCCTGGGAGGCTTTGGCTTTTTTTGCGGCCAGGCTTTTTTCCGCTGCAGTTTTGGCTGCTGTGGTCTTCGCCGTTGGCGTTTTCGCCGTCGCGAGTTTAGCGGGCGAATTCTTCGCCGTTGGTGTTTTCACCGCTGCAGGCTTCGCGGGCGAGCTCTTTGTAGGCGCGTTCTTCGAGGGCGGCGCCGTCGTCAGCGGCGGGGCCGGCGCACTCGCCTGCGGTCCCGTCGCGCCTGAATCGCCTGCCGTGGTTTCCTTGCCGGAAGACATTTCCAGCACCACTTGATTTTCGTAACGCAAATCCACCGCCGCGAGATGCGGATATTGCTGCCGCCAATCGGCGATGTGCGCCTTGAAGCGCTCATAGCGCTCGAGGAAATGATCTTCGCCAAAGTGCGCCAGAATGTCTGAACCCTGCTCGGGCATCAGGACGCGCGCATCTTCAGGATCGGTGAGATCGATCTCGGAGATCTGCTCAGAGTTGCGATGGCCGTCGGCGTCGAGCTCCGCCATCATGCGCATGTAAACGTCCATGCGCTCCTTGCGCGATTCGAGCGAGTCGCCCGCATCGATTCCGGTGAGAACGGGAAATGAGTAATGATGTTTCGCCATGGTTGCCGGCGCCATGGCGAGCAGAATGCCGTTTGCATCCACGAGCCCGATCTCGTTGCGATGGCGCGTGAACGCGACCGGCTGCCGCTCCACCACTGAAACGCGAATCTGGTTGGGCAGCACCCGCATCACGGTTGCGCGCTCAACCCACGGAATGTTTTCAAGCTCGCGGCGACGCTGATCGAGAGGAACGAAGAAAACGTTGCGCCCAATATCTTCGCCGAAGACGGGCATCATATCCGCGCGGCTCACTTCAGTGAGGCCGGTGGCCTGAATGTCTTCGCTGCCGGCGATGCGGAATCGCGGATCGTGCTCGAGAGAGTGGCGAATCATGAGGCACGCGGCGGTGAAGGCGATGGCGACGCTCACCGCGCCCGCGGAAAGAAAAACGCGGCCCACTGTGCTCGCGGGGCGCCACCACGGCCGCTTGGATTTTCCAAAGCGATCGCCGGAAGGGCGCAGAACTCCGTCGCCATCCGGATCGTCGAACTCGAGCGGCATGCCCGGCCCGCGTCTGCCCGCCGCTCCGGGGCGAAATTGTGCGGCCAAGGGGGAATCGTCCCGCGTGCGGCGCGACCGAATCTCTGCCGACGGGTCGTCATCCCACAGCGTGGGCCGATTTGTTGTATTTCCCTGATTCGCCAATTGATCCGTCACGGCTAGGCCGCGTCGTCAGGCGTCGCCAGATTTCACTATAGCCCGCACTCAGTTGTGAGTTTTCTGTGAGATTTCCGGGGGTATCCGTGGGGTTACGGGGGAAGTGGAAAACGCGGTACAAATCAGCGTCAATGCGAGAATTTCGGCGAAGGTTTTCGGGCGCTCGTCGGGCGGCGGGCGGGTTCGAACTCCTGCGGCAATGCCACGGGGAGCATCGGCTGCCGCGAATACATCAAGACCACTGCAGCGTGTTCACCGAGTCCGCCGGCAGCTCAACGTCGAGAGCGCTCGATCCCAAAACCAACTGAACCTTCCGCTCATCGCCGCTATTCGCCAACACCACCACCATGGTGCCATCGGGATTGCGGAATGCCACGTGAGAAATGCCGCCTGATGCGGAGGCAGTTTCGCCGTCGCCCACTCCGTTGCTGGCAATGACGGTAGCCCCACGACGCACATGCTTCGAGTAGTGCGCAAACGCCCAGTACTGGCCGCTGCGCGTCACCTTGTGTGTCGCGTTCTCGATTGTGACCAGGCCACCGCAGGAGAACGGGCCGACATTCGGCTTGCCTTCTTCGTCGAGCGCGATATTCCATGCGGTGATGGAGCGTGCCCAGTTGTTCAGGATCCCATTGAATGTCTGCGCCGACTTCGCCCAGTCAGTCTGGTAATCGGCCGCGCGAATGTCGGGGCCTCCCTCGGTCCAGTAGGAGTTTTTCTGCGGAAAGGCGTCGTGGACGCGCGTCATTGCGTCGGGGGCGCCGACATATCCATGCCAGGCTACGCCGTCGACATATTCATAAACGCCGGGATCGCTCAGCTCGTCAACAGCGCGTCCCCAAAGATTGTAATTGTGGTCGAGAATCCAGATTTTCGTGTTGGCCGCCTGCTTGCGCAGCGCAGGCCCTAGATGATCCTTCACAAATCCGATTTCATATTCCTGGCCCCAGAGGCATGCGGACATTCTGCCGTCCTGGTCGGTGTCGACTTCGTTCTGCACGGTGACAGCATCAATCGCCACGCCCGCTTCGCGATAGGCCGCGAGAAATTTGACGAAGTAGTCGGCGTAGGGCGCGAAACTGGGCTTGCGCATTGCCCCGCCCAGCATGGAACGGTTCGATTTCATCCATCCCGGCGGACTCCACGGCGACGAAAAGAGAAACAGATCGGGGTTCAGCCTGCGCGCATCGCGAAGAACCGGAAGGATGTAGGCCTTGTCGTGATCGATGGAAAAATTCTTGAGCTCGGGATCGTCCTGGTCGCTTTCGTCGAAGCTGTAGACCGACCGCGAATAGTCGCTTGAGCCGATGCAGGTGCGGCACACGTTCAGCGCCAACTCGCCGGGATCGAAGAGCTCGTGCATCAAGGTGCCGCGCTCATCGTCATGAAGCTGACTGAGCAAATAGCACGAGGCATCGGTCATCGCCGCGCCGAAACCGAGAATCTGCTGCCGCGCTGCTTGCGGAGAAAGCACGATCGCGCCGGGCGAAATCTGAGCGACGGATTTCCAGGCGAGCGATTCTGCAGGCGCATGCCGCTGATCGCGAAAGGTGCTCCAGAGCTGGACGGGCTGCGCGGGCGATGCCGGATCGGCCCAGGCCGGAATCCTGCTCAACACCGCCGACGCAGCTGCTGTAGCCGATGCAGCTTTTAGAAATGTCCTTCGCGAATTTTCGGCCATTTTCATCGCTCCTGAATGCGCGCGTTTGCGCAGGCAGAATTATAGCCTTCGCTCAAGAAGCGACGCTGTGCGGTTCACGATGGTCAAAGGGATTCGAGCGCAGCGAGGATTTGCGGAGCCAGCTGGCTCACGCTTCCCGCGCCCAGTGTAAGGATCATGTCGCCGTCGTGCGCGCGGGCAACCACCATGCTGAGGGCGGCCGCGAACTCAGGAGCAAATTCAACGCAGGCTCCGTCTCGCTCTTTCCGGATGCGGTCCACAAGCCGCTCCGCGGTGACGCCGGGAATGGGATCTTCGCTGGCAGCGTAGATCGGCAGCACCGTAACCGTGTCGGCATCCTTGAACGCGCCTGAAAACTCGTCAAGAAGATCGAAAGTTCGGGAGTACCGGTGTGGCTGGAAGACGACGTGGATGCGCCCGCGGCAGCACTCGCGCGCGGCGGCCAGCGTGGCGCGAATTTCGGTGGGGTGGTGGCCGTAATCGTCCACCACCGAGACGCCGCGCGCAAAGCCGCGCTTTTGGAATCGCCGGTCGACGCCGCGAAAGTTCCTGAGCCCCGTGGCGATCTTTTCTGGAGACATTTCAAGTTGCCGACCGATGGCAACGGCTGCGGTGGCGTTGAGAATGTTGTGCCGCCCCGGAACGTGCAGCTCAAACGGGCCAAGCGGACCTGTTGCCGTATGCACCTGGAATCGCGAGAAGCTGCTTCCCTGTTCCGCGCCCGAATCGAGCAGCGCGTCCGATGCTCGCCCAGATGCGCCTGGCACGCGAGAATCTGAATCCGGTTTTCCCGCATCGAGCAGCTCGAGCCTGTAGTCCGCCTCCGCTGCCACACCATAGGTGAACACGCGCCGGCGCACCCGAGGCAGAATCGCTTTCAGCCGCGGATTGTCAACGCAGGCCGTGACCGCGCCATAAAACGGCACGCGATCGATGAACTCGACAAACGCGCGCTCCACGTCGGCCATGTCCTGGTAGCAATCCATGTGCTCGCGATCGAGATTCGTGACCACAGCGAGGATCGGCGACAACTTCAGAAACGAGCGGTCGCTCTCATCGGCCTCGGCCACAAGATACTGCGTGGTGCCAAGGCGCGCGTTCGAGCCCAGCGCATCCACGCGGCCGCCGACCACCACCGTCGGATCGAGTCCGCCGGCCGCGAGCACCGCGGCCACAATGGATGTTGTTGTGGTTTTGCCGTGCATGCCGGCGATGGCGATGCCGTATTTGAGGCGCATCAGCTCGGCCAGCATCTCCGCGCGCTGAATCACGGGAATTTTTCGCGCGTGCGCTTCGACCACTTCAGGGTTGTTTCCGTGCACCGCCGAACTGGTGACCACGACGGTTGCGCCGGCGACGTTGGCCGCGTTGTGGCCTTCGTAGACGGTTGCGCCGAGTTGCGCAAGGCGATCGGTGACCGCGCTGCGCCTCAAATCGGAGCCGGAGACTTTGAATCCGAGATTCAGCAGGATTTCGGCAATGCCGCTCATGCCGATGCCGCCGATTCCGATGAAGTGAGCGTGCTGCGACGTGGCGAACATGGTGGGTGAAGATTCAGGGTAGCAGAAAGAGACGAGCTATTAGCTTCTAGCCACTAGCTCGACCACGTCTCATGAACATCTCGGCTCAAAACAAAGTGGACGATCAGTAGACGGTAAGTGCCGATTGTTGTGCACTGTCACAAGCCAGGAGCTAGAAGCTAGTAGCTGGAAGCTGCTCTCACTCCGGCAGCGTGTACTCGAACTCGTAGCTATGCTCGCCGTTGTTGGCGTGGATGGTGAATGTGCCCTCGATGCCGGCGAGTTCGCCCGCGCCCGATCCCGGCACAACGATCACCTGCATGCTCGGACCTGCTCCGTCCATCGCGGCAAAGTGCTGCAGAGCGAAGCTGCCGTATCTGCGATCGAGCGTGCCGGTGACGCGTTCAATCGCCACATATCCAGCCGCACCTTGCTTGGGATCGCCGCCCGTGAACATCTCGCCGATCGTCGTCGCTTCAAGATCGCCCTGGATGGTTTTATTGATGGAGAAACGCCCAATTCCTTCAGCCGGCGCGGGTGAAAGCGGATGGATGTCGACTGTGAACTTGCCATGGGCGTTGGGCATTGGGATCTCCTTTAATCAATTCAGTGAAACGTAAAGTCCTCATGAGGCATGCGGCGCAATACGGCGATTGAAAATAATTCTTCCGCAAGCAATAGCTAAACGGTGGCCGCACGAGGCCCTAGTTACTTACTCTGCACCTTCGCTCGATCTCTCTCTTGAGAAGGTCCACGGTATCAAATGCTCGGCCAAAAGTGTCTCCTGGACCAGATGCCGCGATTCCCCATCCCTTGTAGGGAGCGTACTCGCATACGTAGAGAAGCCACTCTTTCAACGCGTCCAGCTCTGCCAGATTCAACCCAAGGAAACGAACAGCGAAACCCGCTGTCCATCCCTCCACATCTGGACTTCTGTCGAGCTCACTTATTAGCGACTCCGCCGCCGTTAAGGACTCGTTCGGATTCTCAACCGCGAGAAGCAATACACTCGGAAGATAATAGCGAAACGACTCTGGATCGAAGAAGTAAGTGGCGCTGGCATGCTCCTGCCAGTCTTGCCATCTGAGCTCGTGCCAGTCGCGGCCAGAGAACCATAGAGCTTCTTCGACATCTGAATCGAGCTGGAGGACTTCGTCACCAAGCCTCACTTGAGCAGGTTTCAGTCGAGCGGCAAACGCCTGTTCGATTTTCTCGGCCAGATTCATTCGACCCCTCGATGCGACCCAGCAACCGGCAGAATACCGGCCAAATCTCAGCATATCGCGATAGCGCGCATCGCGCTTTATCGGCGAAATTGCGGGCGGCATGAACACGCACGCCAAAAAAAGTTGCGCACTTTTATTTTCGATGCGCTCCGCAACCTTCTGCCGGCGGCGTGTTTGACATGTGCAGAACGGCAAGCCAGATGGAGCGGCAAGAAACAAGCTCCAAGGTGGTGGCGAGCCAGAGCGGACGAGCAAAATGGTCCGCACGGAATGGAGGGAATATGGGCAGCATGAAGAAATTTGCATTAGCGGCAGCGTTGGCGCTTGGCGCGCTTGGTCTCACCGCGGCGCCCGCCCAGGCAGCTCGCATCGGCGTTTTTGTGGGCGCAGGCGCAATTCCCGTCGCACCCGGACCGGGGTACGTGTGGGTTGCCGGCTATTGGAATGACGGCTACTGGGTTCCCGGCTACTGGAACTATGTCGGCTTCCGCGTCGGCAGGCCGATCATCCGCGGCGGCTTTGTAGTGGACCGCGGGCCGGTGTTCTATCACCGTGACTTCGACCGGCATTTCGACCGGCACGATCACTTTCGCAGGTAGCTCCGCCTTCTGCTGCCTGCACCTGACGGCCTCTCCCGAATGGGAGGGGCCGTTTTTTTGGTTCGGATGCGTTGGACCGGGCGGGGCCGCTTGGGCCGAACCTGTTGGACGGGACTGGCTGTTTGATCCGAAAGTGCCGAATTGGGCCGCTTTTGCCCTATGGAATCGAGAACGTGGTTTGGGGGCGTTTTGGGGGATCGTCTGGAGGGTCTGAGGCGTCTTATAAGAGAGGCTGCAAGGGGTCCCGGAAAAGCCCCGGGGCCCGCGCTCGCAGGCAAACATGCAAGTTAAGAAGAATCTTGCATTTTCAGACAGGCTGAGGGATGCTTTAACCGGACCGCAACAAATGTCGGGAAATGCTGTTTAAGAGAGTGAAGGCCGGCCACAAGACAAAATGACAGAGGCCGGAAGTGCTCGAACCGAAGGCAACTTCAAGGCCCAGCCGGGAAAGCGAGGCGGGGCAGGAGGAATGTCATGAAAAGATTGTGGTTGGTCGTTCTGGCTGCGCTTGTAATTTTGCCGTTCGCCGCAGTTCCGGCGAGGGCCCAGGTTGGAGTTGGAATCGGCGTCGGTCCGGCAGTGGTTGACCCCGGATATTACGGTCCACCGGACTGCGCGTGGGGCTACTACCCTTATTACCCCTACGCCTGCGCACCCTATGGATATTACGGACCTAGCTGGTTCTACGGGGGCGTCTTCATCGGCGCCGGACCCTGGTATGGATGGGGCCGTCGCGGCTGGGGCTACGGGCACTACGGCTATCGCGGCGGATACGGTTATCGCGGTGGATACCGCGGCGGTTACGCTGGACACGGATACGTGGGCGGGGGTTATCGCGGCGGATACGGCGGACATGCATATGCTGGCGGCGGCTATCGTGGGGGTGGCCTAGCGCACGGATACTCCGGCGGAGGCTATCGCGGCGGTGGCGGTGGCGGATTCCACGGTGGTGGCGGCGGCCACGGCGGTGGTGGTCACCGGTAATTACGGCTTAAGGCGGACGATGAAGTTCCGCTCATAATAAAAGCCCGCTTGCTTCGGCAGGCGGGCTTTTTGTTTGTGCCGCTGGACGAATCGCGCCAGGCCGCAACCGGTTCTAGTTCAATCGGCACCCTCTGTGTTGCCCGTTATCTAATCATCATGAAATTCATCGGCAACCTGCAGTGTCGCATTGGTCTTTTCGGTATTCATCCACATACATCGTCCAGGGCGGCTCGTGCAACGCGTCTCTGTACAGGCCGGTCTTGAAATAGATAAGAGTGAGCCTCGAATGCCCCGAACCGGGCTGGCAAACAGTCGGTCCCTCGTAATGGAGGATTCCGCGCCCGTTTAGAGTGGCTTCGAGGGTTCCTTTGTTTGTGCGTTCCCAACGCGTGATGAATCGGAAATCCAGCCACCTTCCTCTGACATCTTCGTCGCCCTGGTAAAGCACCGTTTTGCCATGTTCGTCGTTTCGGGTGATTTGCAGCCGCCCCATCTCGTAGCGCACGGCAAGAATCGGGCGATCGGGAACGCAGGATACCATGCAAAGCTGTCTCCATTGTGCAATCACCAATCGTTCCGGTGTTTGCGGAAAATCTTCAGGCAGATAAAGGCTAAAAGAGTACACGTACGTTGGCCCTGTCCGGGAGAAGAGCCACCAGGCTTCCATCATCTCGTCGCGCTCGGTGGCCGCATCTCCGTGGCTTGCCGCCTCGGGCCGGTCGCCCGCGTGTACTGTGATGGCGAGAGCCCTGTGGCCCGAACGCACCACTGCCGCCTGAGGGACAACGGCGCCAGGTTCGAACCGGCCGCGCAGCCAGCGCAAGCGGCTCAGATGTGGCAATTCGAATCCATCGTAGACATGGATTGGAATGGCTCTTAGCGCCAGAATGAGCAGCAGGGTAAATAGCACAACCGCGGACAACCCTCGCAAGAAAGATTTCATGGCTGTTTGACTACCATGCAAGGATTAGAAATCGTGAGCGCTGCTAATGCCCAACTTCGAGGTACTCTTAGCGCTTGAAAGTCACGGTCACAGAATCGTTAGCTTTCCAAAGTCAACAAGTATTCGTGGCGACAAATATATGCATTCGTCGAGCAAAACCGAGCCTGCCTAGCACCGCTAAACGCGCCAACCCCGCTAACTCCGCTGCCTTCCAGCCAGTTCCGCCAGCCGGTCCGCAATCTTTTCTGCGGCGCCGGGATGCGACTGCGTGCGTGCCGCGGCGGCCATTGTGGCCAACCGGGCAGGATCTGCAACCAGGCCGGCGAGGATCCACAACAGCTTGTCTGCGTTTGCGAGGTCGGCTTCGTCAAGCATGACAGCGGCGCCGGCAGCGACCATGGCTTCGGCGTTGCGGCGCTGGTGTTCGTCGGCAGCGGCGGCAAACGGAACCAGGAGCGCCGGCTTGCCGGCTGCAGCTTCCTCGGCCACTGTCGAAGCTCCGCTGCGCGACATGACCAGGTGCGCGCGCGCAAACTCGTCGGCCATTTTGTCGAGGAATGGCCGCACAACCCAGCGCCTGGGATCTGCTCCGCTGGCCGCATAGGCTGCATGCGTGGCATCGAAGTTGCGCAGCCCGCTCTGGTGCAGAACCGTCAAGCCCGGAACCGCTTCAAGCAATGACTTGATAATGTGCGGCAGACGCGTGTTGAAGATGCGCGCACCTTGCGATCCGCCGAAGACCAGGAGATGCGGCGCACCGTTAGGCGCGGCGAGCGAAAAAAACTCCTGCCGCACGGGAACGCCGGTGACTTCAGGATTGCGAAACCATTTTGCCGCGGCGGGAAAATTGATGGCTGCTGCCCGCACACGCTTGCCCACCAGCCGATTGGCCATGCCGGGCATTGCGTTAGGTTCAAAGGCCATAGTGGGAATCTTCAACCGCAGCGCGGCGAGCATAGCCGGCCCCGACGCGTAACCGCCCACGCCGAGCACTGCGGTCGGCTTGAATTCGCGCATCAGTTGCTTGCACGCGCCGATCGAACGCGGCAGCCCCGCCAATGTGCGCAGGCGCGTCATCAGCGAGACGCTGTTCAGCGGGCCCACGTCGATCAGCTTCAGCTGGAAACCTGCCTCGGGAACCAGGCGCGACTCAAGACCGCGCGGCGTACCGACCAGAAGAACCTCTGCCGAGTGCCGCTCGACGAGCGCGCGCGCCACCGCGAGCGCGGGAATAATGTGCCCGCCGGTTCCTCCGCCCGCGATGAGAATTCTCAGCTCCCCCATATTCGGCCTTTTACGCGGAACCGACCTTCCCGCTTCCTGCTTTACGTTTCTATTTCTCTAAACCCGGTTCCATTCGACTCTACTCCGCCTGCCGGCTGATATTGAGCAGTATTCCAATGCTCGCGAGCGTGCAGAACAGCGAAGTGCCTCCATGGGAGATCAAAGGCAGGGGGATGCCTTTGTTGGGAACCAGTGAAAGTACCACACTGATGTTGAAGAGTGCCTGTAACAGAATTGTAGTCGTGATTCCGAAGGCGACGAGCCGCGCAAACGGATCGTTGCAGCGAAACGCCGTGCGCAAGCCGCGCGCGCCAAGCATTGCGAACAGCAGCACGATCAGCATGGCTCCGATGAATCCGAGCTCTTCGGCGATGTTGGCAAAGATAAAGTCCGTCGCCGCCTCGGGCAGATAAAACAGCTTCTGCATTCCTTCCATGTAGCCGCGGCCCGTGAGCCCGCCTGTGCCCACAGCGATGAGCGACTGGTAAATGTGGTAGCCGGGGCCCTGCGGATCCAATTCCGGATGCAAGAAAACCAGCATGCGCGCGCGTCGCCACGGCACCAGAAGCAGCAGCGCGGCCAGCACTGGCAACGTCGCGGCAAACGCGCCCAGCAGGATCTTCCAATCCATGCCAGCGAGAACAAAAATCATTGCCACTACGCCCGCCAGCACCAGCGCCGTGCCCAAATCAGGCTGCGCCGCCACCAGGACGATGAATAGCGCGGGAATCACCGCTGCCGGCACCAGGGTCTGCTTCCAATCGCGCATCGCGCCCAGGCGCGTGTGCAGGAACCACGCCAGAAACAGCACCAGCACAGGCTTGGCGAGCTCCGAGGGCTGCAGCGTGAAGAAATTTCCGAAGCGAATCCAGCGATGCGTGTGGTGCGAGCCCGGCATGAGAAAAACCAGCACCAGCAGCACGACTGTGATGGCGAGCGCGGGATAGATAAAACGTGGAGACTTGTAGTGGCTGACATCAAGGTGCATGAGCACCAGCATGGCCAGCACGCCGACAGCCGCCCACACCGCCTGCGTGAGGATGAACGTGTAAGCCGAGTGATATTTCTCCTGATCGACGACGGCAGACGCGGAAAACACCATCGCCAGCCCGATGACAACCAGAACCAGGGTGGTGAAGAACATCCATTTGTCAACGCCAACTCGTTTCGCCATCGCTTCTGAACCGGCCCCTCAAATCCCAAAGGAGTTAATACTTGTTTCCGCCTTCAACGTCTACTCGTCTTGCTTTTCCTTCCAATCTTTCAGGTCTGCAACCAGTTGTTTGAACACGCGGCCGCGTTGCTCGTAGTTCTCAAACTGATCGAAGCTGGAGCAGGCCGGCGCCAGCAGCACTACGTCGTCAGGCCGCGCAGCCTTTGTCGCCGCGCTTACTGCGTTGGCGAGCGTTGTGCATGCATGGATCGGAACCACGCCTCGCAAATGCGACTCGATTTTGGCCGCAGCAGCGCCGATTGTGTAGATTGCGCGCACGCGTTCGCGCACCAGTGGCGCCAGCGTCGTGTAATCCGAGTTCTTGTCCTTACCGCCCAGAATCAAATGAATTCCGCGCGGGAACGAAGCCAGGGCCTTCGCGGTCGCATCCACATTCGTGGCCTTTGAATCGTTGTAGTAATCCACGCAATTGATGGTGGCAACGAACTCCAGGCGATGTTCGACGGCGTGGAACTTCTCGATGGCGCGCGCGATGATAGCGGGCGCGACGCCGGCCAGCCGTGCCGCGCATACGGCAGCCAGCACATTTTCAACGTTGTGCTCGCCCTTGAGCGGTATCTTTGCCAGCGGCATTACGGTCTCGGTCGGCGCGCCCGGAGCGGAGCGGTAGACGATGTTACCGTTCTGCGCCCACGCGCCGCGGCTCACTTCGTGCTTCGCCGAAAACCAATAGACCGGAGCGTGCGAGCGGCCTTCTGCCTCGGCGGTGCGGGGATTATCCGCATTGAGCACCACGGCGTCGTTCTCATCCTGAACTGCGAAGATGCGCTCCTTGGCAAGCGCATAGTTCTCAAACGTCCCGTGCCGGTCAAGATGATCGGGCGTGATGTTCAGGATCACCGCGATCTTGGGATGGAATTGTTCGGTGCTCTCGAGCTGAAAGCTTGACACCTCAAGCACCGACCAGGTGTCGTCGGTGCTTTCGTCAATGAGCCCCACCACTGCGAGGCCGATGTTGCCGGCAACCAGCGTGGGATAGCCAGCCTCTTTCAGAATCTCGCCAGTGAGCGTGGTCGTCGTGGTCTTGCCGTTCGATCCCGTGATGGCGACGATCTTGCCCTTCAGAAATCGCGCCGCAAGTTCCAGTTCTCCGATCACCGGGCGGCCGAAATTTCTCGCCTGCACCAGCTCAGGCGTATTCAGAGGCACGCCGGGACTGACGACGATCAGATCCTGGCGGCGAAAAGTGAGCAAGCCGTGCCCGCCCGCCTCAACCATGATGCCTTCTTCAAGCAGCGCCGGAATCTCTTTGGCCAAGGACTCAGCCGAGCGGATGTCGGAAACAGTGACCTGCGCGCCTTGGCGGCGCAAAAAAAGCGCCGCCGCCAGCCCGGACTTTCCCAGGCCGACAACCAGAACTTTTTTGCCTTTCAATTCCATGGTTAATACCTAAGCGGCTAGCGCAATAGCTTTATTGTGCACCGCGGGGGTTGCGGCGCGCGCGCGGCTAGCGCAATTTCAACGTGGTGAGTGCAAACAATGCAAACACCAGGGCGCCAATCCAGAAGCGTGCAATCACTTTTGACTCGCTCCAGCCCAGTTGTTCGAAATGGTGGTGCAGCGGAGCCATTTTGAAGATGCGTTTTTTGCGCAGCTTGTAGCTACCCACCTGAAGGACCACCGAAACCGCTTCGAGAATAAAAATGCCGCCGATAAATGGCAGCAACAGCTCCTGCCGGATGATGATGGCGACAGTGCCGATGGCGCCGCCCAGCGCCAGCGATCCCACGTCGCCCATGAAGATTTCGGCTGGGTGCGCGTTGTACCAGAGGAATCCGATCGAGGCGCCCACCATCGACCCGCAGAAAACCGTGAGCTCGCCGACCATGGGCATGCGCTGCAACTCGAGATAATCGGCAAACACCACGTGGCCGCTGATATAAGTGAGGACCGCAAGCGCGCCAGCGGCGATGATGGTGCAGCCGATCGCCAGGCCGTCGAGCCCATCGGTTAGATTGACGGCGTTCGAGGTGCCCACCAGCCACAGCACCACCCACAAAACGAACGGCACAAACGCGAGCAGGCCCAAATGCGGAATGGTCGCCGGCCAGTGGTGCCATAGCAGATCAGGGCGCAGGCTCTTGATGAACGGCACCGAAAGCCGTGTGGAAAATGCTCCGAACTCATCCAACACGACGAGCGCTATGGCGACCACCGCGCCAGCCAGCCCCTGCCACAGCAATTTGGCGCGAGGGGTAAGGCCCAGGCTGCGCCGTTGCACCACTTTGATGTAGTCGTCAGCAAATCCGATGGCGCCGTAGGCGAGCGTGGAGAAAACCACGACCCATACCAATGGATTTGCCGGGTCGGACCAGAGCACAGTGGGCAGCAGAATCGCGATCACGATGAGTACGCCGCCCATGGTCGGCGTTCCTGTTTTTTTCAGGTGCGATTGCGGACCGTCTTCGCGAACAAACTGGCCGATTTGGAATTCGCGGAGCTTCTGAATCACATAAGGCCCGATGAAAAGCGCAATCAGCAGCGCAGTGAGCGAGGCAAACGCAGTGCGAAATGTCAGGTAGCGGAAGATCCGGAACGGGTGAAAGAACGGAAACAGCTTTTCGTAGAGCAGCCAGTAAAGCAAGGAGCCTCCGCAGGCGGTTTGAGACGGAATTCAGGTTGATTTTACAGGGTTAGGATGTGGCTGAGCGGACGGGCAGGTGACGAGTTCGATTCACTTACTTGTGCGCGCCGCCGCACTTCGGCAGCCCCGGCCAAAACGGCTGAGCCTGAAGTAGGATGTAGGTCATGTCGTCCTCAATGGGATTTATTGTCTTTGTGGCCCTTGTCGCGTTTGGGGTGCTCGTGATCTGGCTCGTGAGGCGATCAGGCCACTCGGCCGACGCGACCTGGCTATCGACAGAAGGGACAATCCAGTCAGTTGGTCAAGTGGTCGTTAATGCTGGAAAAAGTTCCTATACAGTCGATGTCGGCGATTTTTCTTACCAGGTCGATGATGAGTTTTATTCAGGGAGAGTGAAGCTTTCTCGCCTATCGTCGACGGAAGAACAACCGCCGAGAGTCCTGATTCATCAGAAACTCCAGGTTCGATATGATCCCCAGAAACCAGAGGAAAACTCCGTCGAGAACCAGGAAGTTGAGGGGTTCTTATTGAACTCGTGGGATGAAAATCTGGGCACCGACCTGGATCCGATCGATCTCAATATCGACAAGATTTGATTGGGCCATTAAAGACGCGCTTGCATGGCCCGTCGACTGCCAAAGATTCTGCCCTACCGCGTCTTCGCCACTTCCTCAACCGTTACCGGATCGAGGAACGGCATCTGCGCGCGAAGTTTTTTGCCGACGATCTCTACCGGGTGCTTTGCTTCGGCTTCGCGGAATGCCAGAAACTCCTTCTTGCCGGAGTTCTGGTCGGCAAGAAATTTCTTGGCGAACGTCCCGTCCTGAATCTCAGCGAGAATCTGCTTCATCGCCTTCTTGCTTTCGGCGCCAATGACGCGCGGCCCGGAAACGTAATCGCCATACTCGGCTGTGTCCGAGATCGAGTAGCGCATATACGCGAGCCCGCCGCGGTAGATCAGGTCCACGATCAGCTTAAGTTCGTGCAGGCACTCGAAGTACGCGCTCTCGGGCTGATAGCCGGCCTCGACAAGCGTCTCGTATCCAGCCTTGATCAGCGCGCTAACGCCGCCGCACAGCACCGCCTGCTCTCCGAAGAGATCGGTCTCGGTTTCTTCTTTGAACGTGGTCTCCAAAGCTCCGGCGCGCGTGCAGCCGATGCCCTTGAGATAGCTGAGCGAAAGCGCATGGGCATTGCCGGTCGCATCCTGATGCACGGCGATGAGTCCCGGAACGCCGCCGCCTTCAATGAAGACTTCGCGCACGCGATGGCCTGGCGCCTTGGGCGCGGCCATTCCCACGTCAATGCCCGCTGCCGGCACGATGGTTTTGAAATGAATATTGAACCCGTGCGCGAACATCAAGAGCTTCCCGGCGCTCAGGTTCGGCCCAATTTCTTCCGCGTACAATTTCGCCGCGGTCTGGTCGGGGACGAGCACCATCACCACGTCGGCCCACTTGGTGGCGTCGGCAACGGTGGTCACCTCTAGGCCGGCCTTCTGCGCCTTGGCAATCGATTTCGAGTTCGGCGCCAGGCCCACCTTCACCTGCACGCCCGAATCTTTCAGGTTGAGAGCATGCGCATGCCCCTGCGAGCCGTAGCCAATAATCGCAACCTTCTTGGCCTGGATCAGGCTCAGGTCGGCATTGTTGTCGTAGTAAGTTTTCGCCATGATTTCTTATTCTTCCTTTTCATTCGGGTTTGAGATTCGTTGCGGGCCCGCTTGTCTGCCGGACTACAAAGCGCCGGTTCCAAATCGCAGCCAGCAAAACATTCGGAAGGCATTTGGAGGTTTTTGGGGATTAAGGCCGAGCTGTGAGGCTCATGCCTTGACAAAAGTTGTTAACCCCCGCCGCGTGCGCTCGCGAAGCTGGAAGTTCCGCAGTTCATCCGCAAGGGCCTCCAGATTGGGCACTCCGTAGATTGAAAAATTCTCAAGCTCGGCATCCGATGAATAAACGTGCAGCGATGCCTGGCCAAGTAACCGCATGCCCACTGGTTTGCGCAACTCAAAATGATCGATGCGAAACAGCTCGAGTGATTCCTGAACCTTCGAGAGCAGGCCGCGCTCCAGCTTGATGCGCTGCGTGGTGATTTCGTAATGAATGCTACGGCTCCTTGCGTAATAGCGAATGCAGATGACGATGAAGGCTGCCACGGCGAACAGAACCAAATAAGCAGCGTTGTGTCCTGAGTCGCCGATCTGCTCCCTGTTCAGCAGGTACCCCGCAAGAATTGCCAGAACAATCACTACGATAAACGGCATCACCTGACCTGCCGTGTAAATGATTGCCGGATGCCCTGCGAACAGGTCCTTCTCCACGTCCTGATCCTTAGCCGCGGCATAGGCCGTCAAATCGGTATTGCAAAAACGGCACTTGATGGCGGCGGCTTTGATTGTCTCGCCGCAAACCGGGCAGACTTTCTCGTCAGCGTCCATCTGTCGAACCTCTCAAGCCTGAATCATAACCCATGAACTCGCGGTCAACGGCAGCCTGCGAGTATGAAGCGATCAATCGACTTCATCGGCAACGCTATCCGCTGCAGGCTCTTCCTCCGCGGCCTCGGCCTCCACAACGCCCATCGCTTTCACCACGCTGCTCACATGGTGCCCGCGGCGCATGGTCATCTTTCCGCTGCGGCAAATTTCCAAAATGCGTCCCTCGTCTTCGCGCAGAACTTCGATAAGCCCTTCAATCTTGCTCTCCACGCCCGTCATCTCGATCATGAGCGATTCCGAAGTGAGATCAACGATGCGCGCGCGGAAGACCTCTGCCAGATCGAAAATCTGCGCGCGATTGCGCGGCGTGGCAGCCACTTTGATGAGCGCCAGCTCGCGCGTTACATTCGGCGCCTGCGCAATGTCGTCGACGTCGACGACGTTCTCAAGTTTAAACAGGTTGGCACGAATGCGGTTTCCCGCCTCCGACGACGCCTCGCAAACCAGCGTGAGCCGCGACAGCCCCGGCCGTTCGCTGCGCCCCACCGTGAGCGAATTGATATTGATGTTTAATCGCCGGAACAGCGACGCCACGCGCGTGAGCACGCCTGGCCGGTCTTCAACGTATGCAACGAATGTATGCAGCATAAAAGCAGCTCCTAGCCTCTAGCTCCTAGCTTCTAGCTCTTCCGGCCCTTCCGGTCTGACCCTTGCCGCTGAAATGCAGCCAGGAGCTAGAAGCTGGTAGCTAGCACCTGTTCTTACGACTCTTCCAGCGGGTCGTGTTCCGGTCGGCGAATCATCTCATGCAGCGCGCTGCCCGCGGGAATCATCGGATAGACCGAGTCTTCCTTCTCGACCAAAAAATTCAGCAGATAAGCGCCCTTCTCTGCCCGCGCCGCGTTCACCGCAGCCTCGACCTCGCTGCGCTTGCGCACCGCGCGCCCCGGAATGCCATGCGCATCCGCGAGCTTCACAAAATCGGGGCTCACCAGCGGCGTGGCTTCGTAGTTGCGCTCGTAGAAAAACTCCTGCCACTGCCGTACCATGCCAAGATAGCCGTTGTTGATGACGGCAATGTTGATCTTGATTTTTTCCTGCGCGATGGTCGCAAGTTCCGCCGCCGTCATCTGGAATCCACCGTCGCCGGCCACAACCCAAACTTCTTTTCCCGGGCATGCCACCTTGGCGCCGATTGCCGCCGGCAGCGCGAATCCCATTGTGCCAAGGCCGCCGCTTGTGATCAGAGTCCGCGGCTGCTCGTGCTTGTAATATTGCGCCTCCCACATCTGGTGCTGTCCCACATCGGTCACGATGATCGCGTCGCCGCCGGTCAGCCGCCACAGATCGTGCATCACATGCGCCGCGTACAAGTGGCCGGAGTCGGGCAGGTTCTTGATGTCGTGAACTGCCACGGCGCCTTTGCTCGCCTCAATATTCTTGAGCCACGCCGCGCCGTCGCGTCCTGCAATCCGCGGCAGCAGTTGCTCCAGCACTTCGCGCAGGTCGCCCACCAGCGCAACGTCCACCTTCACGTTTTTGTTGATCTCCGCGGGATCCACTTCGATGTGGATCTTTTGCGCCTTCTGCGCGTACTCGCTCAGCTTGCCCGTCACACGATCGTCAAAGCGCATGCCGCACGCGATCAGCAGATCGGCTTCCTGAATCGCGTGATTCACCCACGACTCGCCGTGCATGCCCATCATGCCCAGGCACAGCGGATGCGACGCGGGAAATCCGCCCAGCCCAAGCAGTGTAAGCGCAACGGGAATCTGCGCGCGCTCAGCCAGTGTGCGCACCTGCTCCATCGCGCCCGATTCCGTTACGCCGTGCCCGGCCAGGATCACCGGCCGCTTCGAGTTGCGAATCAACTCGGCCGCTCCCGCCAGCCCTTCCTCATTCACATGCAGCATAGGATGCGGACGATACGCGCGCGGCTTGGCTGCCTCGAAGCTAAATTCCGTCGAAGCCTGCTCCGCATCCTTCGTGATATCCACGAGCACCGGACCGGGACGGCCCGAGCGCGCAATTTGAAATGCATGGCGAATCGTGGGCGCAATGTCCTCGACTTTGTTCACCAGAAAATTGTGCTTGGTCACCGGGAGCGTGATGCCGGTAATGTCGACTTCTTGAAACGCATCGGAGCCGAGCAACTTGCTCGAGACGTTGGCTACGATGCAGACGATGGGAATCGAATCGAGCATCGCGGTGGCAATGCCGGTGACGAGATTTGTCGAGCCCGGCCCGCTCGTGGCGATCGCAACGCCGACCTTGCCGGTGGCGCGCGAGTAGCCGTCGGCCATGTGCGCAGCGCCCTGCTCGTGGCGAACCAGAACGTGCCGCACCGGGAACTTGCGCAGCGCGTCGTACGCCGGAAGAATCGTACCGCCGGGATAACCAAAGACGGTGTCGACGCCTTCGCCGACCAGCGTAGCCCAGATGATCTCTGCGCCGGTTAGGCGCGTTGTCGCGGTCAAATGCGCGTGCGCATCCGCATCCACCGCCGGAGCGGTCGCGGTTCCGTTTGCTTCGTGCGGCTTCGTCTTCGTGGTCAACTTGTTTGCCATGGTCAACTCCTTGAGCGCCAATGCAGCTGATTTTCTGTTCCCTGTTCCCAGTCTCTACGTCGTTGCGCCTTCGCTCGCCGAGTTTACTCGGTCTACATACTTGCGGAACACGCCCTTCGGCCAGCGCAGCGCCGGCGGCTTAAAATCCTTCAGCCGCGTTGCCATCTCTTCCTTGCTGATCTCCACGTCGAGCGTCCGCTTGGCAATGTCGAATGAAATGATGTCGCCTTCGCGCACCGCTGCGATCGGCCCGCCGACAAACGCCTCCGGCGCAACGTGTCCCGCGGTAAATCCGCGCGTCGCTCCGCTAAATCGCCCGTCGGTAAGCAACGCAACTTGCGCGCTCAGCTCGGCGTTGGAGCTGATCGCCGCCGTCACCTGCAGCATCTCGCGCATGCCGGGTCCGCCCTTTGGCCCTTCGTAGCGAATCACCACCACGTCGCCGGGCTTGATGCCGCCGGCCTGCACAACCTTGAAGCAATCTTCTTCGGAATCAAACACGCGCGCCGGCCCGCGATGCGCGTACTTGCCCGCCGCGGCAATCTTCATCACGCAGCCCTCGGGCGCGAGGTTGCCTTTCAAGATCACCAGGCCGCCGTTTGGCTTCAGCGGCTTTTCGAAGGTGGCTATTACATCCTGCCCGGGCGTTTCTTTTGCGCTCGCCGCTTCCTGGGCCAGCGTCTTTCCGCTCACGGTCAATGCCGATCCATCGGCGTGGCCCGCGTCGATCATGCGCTTTGCGAGCAGCCGCGATCCGCCCGCCGCCTGGTAGTCCGAGGCCACATATTTTCCCGCCGGTGTGAGAGAGCAGATGTATGGCGTGCGCGCCGAGATGGCATCAAAATCGTCGATGCTGAGTTCAATTCCCATTTCGCGCGCAATGGCCAGCAGATGCAGCACGGCGTTCGTCGAGCCGCCGCTGGCAGCGACGCTGGCGATTGTATTTTCGAGGGATTTGCGGGTGATGATCTGGGAGGGCTTGCGATTCGCGCGAACGGCGTCCATCAGAATTCGTCCGGCCTCGCGCGTCGCTTCAAGTTTGTTAGGAGCGGTAGCGGGAACGCCGGAAAGCTCGATGGGCGCGATGCCCAAAATCTCCGCGCTCATGGCCATGGTGTTGGCGGTGAATTGGCCGCCGCACGCGCCGGCGCCGGGACAGGCATTCGCTTCAAGTGCTTCCAATCCCGCATCGTCGATGCGTCCTGCGGCGTGCGAACCGATGCCTTCGAACACGTTCTGAATGGTGATGTCGATTTTTTTGCCGTCGGGTGTGTCGAGCTTGCCCGGCGCGATGGACCCGCCGTAAAGCATCATGCCCGGAATATCGAGCCGGCACAGCGCCATGATGATGCCCGGCATATTTTTGTCGCATCCGCCGATGCCGACAAGGCCGTCGAAAAGATTTCCGCGCGCAACGAGTTCGATCGAGTCGGCGATCACTTCGCGGCTCACCAGCGACGCCTTCATGCCCTGCGTGCCCATGGTGATGCCGTCGGAGATGGTGATGGTGTTGAACTCCATCGGCGTTCCGCCCGCTTCGCGGATTCCCTCTTTAAGCGCTTCGGCAATCTCGCGCAGGTGAACGTTACATGTGCCGATCTCCGTCCACGTATTCGCTACGCCGATGATGGGCTTGTGCAGATCGTCCTTCTTGAATCCTGAGCCGCGCAGGTAGGACCGCGCCGCCGCACGGCTCGGCCCCTCGGTCAACGGAATGCTTTGTCGCTTGCCTTCGAACGTCATTCGCCCTTCACTTCGCTTTCAGCCAGCCGGCTTCGTCGTGCTTCGTTTCAAATGTGTCCAGCGCCGCGGCGTGCCGCAGCGTCAGGCCGATATCGTCGAGCCCCTCGAGCAGGCAGAATTTGCGGAAGGGATCGATCTCGAACTTCGCAGAAAATCCACGACCATCGGATACGGTTTGCTCTTCGAGCGAAACAGTCAGCTGATAGTTCGGAATTTTCTGCGCGTTTTGGAGCAGCGTTGCAACTTCAGCATCGCTTAGCCGCACCAGAACGATTCCATTCTTGCCCGCATTCGAAAAAAAGATGTCGGCGAAGGTTGGCGCAATCACCACGCGGAACCCATAATCGCTGAGCGCCCACGCTGCATGCTCGCGGCTCGATCCGCAGCCGAAGTTTTTATCGGCAATTAGAATCTTCGCGCCCTCGTAACGCGGATCGTTGAGCACAAAATCGGCGATCGGCTTTCCCTCGGGCGTTTGCCGCCAGTCAAAGAACAGAAAATCGCCATAGCCTGTGCGCTCAATGCGCTTCAAAAACTGCTTGGGAATAATCTGGTCGGTATCCACGTTGGCGCGATCCAGCGGCGCGGCCAGTGAGGTCAATGTACGAAACGGTTCCATTAGTTTCTTACCTCCCAGTTGCGAATATCTACGAAGTGGCCGGCGATTGCGGCTGCCGCGGCCATCTCCGGCGAAACCAGATGCGTGCGCCCGCCGCGCCCCTGCCGCCCTTCGAAGTTGCGATTGCTCGTTGAAGCGCAGCGCTCGCCCGGCGCAAGAATGTCGGGATTCATGCCGAGGCACATGGAGCAGCCCGGCTCGCGCCAATCGAATCCCGCCTCGCGGAAGATGCGATCGAGGCCCTCTTTCTCCGCCTGCGCTTTAACCAGTTGCGAGCCCGGAACCACCATCGCGCTCACATGTGAGCTTACCTTGCGGCCGGCGGCAATCTTGGCCGCCGCGCGCAAATCTTCAATGCGTCCGTTGGTGCACGATCCGATGAAGACGCGGTCAATCGCAATCTCCTCAAACGGCGTGCCCGCCTTCAGGTTCATATATTCAAGCGCACGCTCAAACGATTTGCGGTCGATCTCGCTTTCGGCTCGCGCCGGATCGGGAACCTTGTCGACCACCGGCGCCACCATGCCGGGGCTCGTTCCCCAACTCACATAAGGAGCAAGCGTGGCCGCTTCGATCACTAGTTCGCGATCGAACTTTGCGCCGGGATCGCTGGGCAGCTTCTTCCACTCCGCCACCGCACGTTCCCACGCTTCTCCTTTTGGACTAAATCTGCGCCCCTTCAAGTATGCAAACGTCGTCTCGTCGGGCGCGATCATGCCCCCGCGCGCGCCCGCCTCGATGCTCATGTTGCAGATCGTCATGCGGCCTTCCATCGAAAGCGAACGAATCGCCGAGCCTGCGTACTCGATCACGCAGCCTGTCGCGCCGTCGGTTCCGATTTTGCCGATGATGGCCAGGATCACGTCTTTCGCCGTCACGCCCAGCGGCAGTTTGCCCTCGACTGCGATCCGGAAGGTCTTCGGCTTGGACTGCGGTAAAGTTTGCGTGGCCAGCACGTGCTCCACTTCGCTGGTGCCGATGCCGAAAGCCAGCGCCCCGAACGCACCATGCGTTGAAGTATGCGAGTCGCCGCACACAATCGTCATGCCGGGCTTCGTCAATCCAAGCTCCGGACCGATGACGTGCACAATTCCCTGCTCGCGCGAGTTCACGTCGTAAAGCTCCACGCCGAAGTCGGCGCAATTTTTGCGCAGGGTGGCAATCTGCGTTGCCGAAATCTGGTCCACGATATTCAGACGGCCTTCGATCGTCGTCGGCACGTTGTGGTCCACCGTAGCAATGGTGCGATCGGGCCGGCGCACTTTGCGCCCGGCGAGGCGCAGCCCCTCGAACGCCTGCGGCGAAGTGACTTCGTGCACCAACTGCAAGTCGATATAGAGCAGTGTCGGCTCGCCCTTCGGCTCGACTACTACGTGCTGCTCCCAAACTTTCTCGAATAATGTTTTTGCTTCGCTACTCATTAAGAACTGCTCCTGAATATCGCTTCCGGCTGTTCGTTCTTACGCGTGAACGAGCTGTTGCTTGACCGTCTCGCGCACTTTCGCGCCCATTTCTTTCGTCGAGAGCACCGTCACACCATGCTTGTCGCCGCGCGCCAGGTCCGGAGTGCGGAATCCCTTTTCCAGCACTTTGCGCACCGCCGACTCCACCGCTGCCGCCTCCGACTCAAGCCCGCCCGAGTGGCGCAAAATCAGCGCGCCCGTCAAAATCGCTCCCAGCGGATTGGCCAATCCCTTGCCAGCGATGTCGGGAGCCGATCCGTGGACTGGTTCATAGAGATTCACCTTGCCGCCGATGGTCGCCGAGGGCAACATGCCCAGCGAGCCGGTAATCACGCCGGCTTCGTCGCTCAAGATGTCGCCAAACAAGTTCTCCGTCAGCACCACATCGAAGTCGCGTGGGCGATTCATAATGTGCATGGCCATCGCGTCAACATATTGGTGCTCCAGCATCACGCCCGGATAATCCTTGCCCACTTCGTTCACCGTGGAGCGCCAAAGCTGCGAAACCTCGAGCACGTTGGCCTTGTCCACACTGGTCAATTTCTTGCGGCGCTTTGCGGCCAGCTCAAACGCGATCTTCGCCACGCGAACGACCTCGCCCCGCGTGTAGATCATGGTGTTGTAGCCGACGCCCTTTTCCTTATTCCACTCGCGCGGCTTGCCGAAATATGCGCCGCCCAGCAGCTCGCGCACAAAAAGAATATCGGCGCCTTCAATAATCTCCGGCCGCAAAGGACTGTTAACCGTGAGCTCTTTGAACGAGAAGCAGGGGCGCAGGTTTGCAAATCCGCCCAGCGCCGCGCGAATCTGCAGCAACCCTCCCTCGGGCCGCTTGTCCGGCGGCAGCGAATTGAATTCGTTGCCACCCACCGCACCGAGCAACACCGCGTCAGAAGCGAGTGCTGCCTGCAATGTTTCATCAGGCAGCGGCGTTCCATCCTGCACAATCGCCACGCCGCCGATACGCTTCTCGTCGAACACAAAATCGTGCCCGCCCTGCGCCGCAATCTCTTTCAACACAGCGACTGCTTCATTCGTGACTTCAGGCCCGATGCCGTCACCGGCGGTTACAAGAATCCTCAGCTTCATTTTTCAGTTCTCAGTTCGCAGTTGTGAGTTCTAAGTTTTTGTGGGTTGCCGGCTGTCTTTCTGTTTCCTGCTTTTTCAGTCCAGCTCGCTTACCGGCTCCGTGCGCCGCTCGCGAATGTTGTCGGGCAGCAATCCAATCAAATCCTGGTCGTAGATGTTCTTTTTGCGGTCGGCCAGCGCCACAAAGCGATAGTAGACATGCTGCAATTCCTCGCGGCTCACCGTGAATCCGAGCTGCTCCAGCCGATGCCGCAGCGCCGCGCGCCCCGAATGCTTACCGAGCACCAGGTGCGTGCGCGCCACGCCCACCAATTGCGGCGTCATGATCTCGTAGCACAGCGGATTCGCGAGCATGCCGTGTTGATGGATGCCCGATTCATGCGCAAACGCGTTCGCTCCCACGACCGCTTTGTTCGGCGAAGGCTTGAAGGTGATCAGCTGCCCAAGCACTTCGCTCGTTGGATAAAGCTGGTCGAGCTTGATCGCTGTGGACAAGCCGAAGCGATCACCGCGCACATAAAGCGCCGCCGCAATCTCTTCAAGCGCAGCATTGCCGGCCCGCTCGCCGATGCCGTTAATGGTGCACTCCACCTGGCGCGCCCCGGCCTGCACCGCCGCAAGCGAATTCGCAACCGCAAGGCCGAGGTCGTCGTGGCAATGCGCGGAAAGAATCACGCCCTTCTCGTCGACCGCCGGAACCCGCTCGCGCACCTCGCGAAACATCTGGCCGTACTCCTCGGGAATCACATAGCCCACGGTGTCGGGCATATTGATCGTCGTCGCGCCTGCTTCCACGGCAACGCGCACCATCTCCACCAGAAAATCGCGATCGGAGCGCGTCGCATCCTCGGGCGAAAACTCCACATCGTCGCAAAGCGAACGGGCGAGGCGCACCGATTCGCCGCATTGATCGAGCGCCTCCGCGCGGCTCATCTTCAACTTGTACTCGAGATGCAGATCGCTCGAAGCCAGAAAGACATGAATTCGCGCACGGTCGGCAAATTGCAGCGCCCGCGCCGCCATCTCAATGTCCTCGGTCTTGGCCCGCGCCAGCGACGCGATCCGCGGCTTCCTGATGGCCTGCGTAATGGTCGCGATTGCCGCAAAATCGCCCTCCGAAGCCATGGCAAAGCCGGCCTCGATGATGTCCACACCCAGATCCTCGAGGGCGTGGGCCATGGTGAGCTTTTCCTGCGTGGTCATGCTGCAGCCCGGCGATTGCTCGCCGTCGCGCAACGTGGTGTCGAAAAAAACAACTCGATCACTGCTCATGTTTTGCCTGCTGTGGTTGCCGGGAAGTCCGACCTCGACCCTCCCTATTGTCGCCGATGCGGCACTATAAGGCAAAGTTATAATTCTTTGATGAACAATAACAAATAGTTATACAGTAAAAGAGTGAAGGAGTGAAGGAGGGCGTCATGGAACTCAGCCAACTCGAAACCTTTCTCGCGGTCGCTGAAGAGCGCAGCTTTTCCGCAGCTGCGCAGCGCCTGCATCGCACCCAGCCCGCCGTCAGCCAGGTCATCCGCAAGCTTGAAAGTGCGGTGGCTGAAACGCTCTTTGACCGCACCTCGCGCGATGGTTCACTGACCGCGGCCGGCGCCCTGCTGCGCGACTATGCCCTGCGTCTGCTGGCTCTGCGCCGCGAAGCTTCCAGCGCACTTGACGAGTTGAAAAGCCTGGAACGCGGCCACCTGCAACTGGCCGCCAACGAGTACACCTGCATGTACCTGCTCCCCGCCCTTGACGCGTTTCGCCGTGAGTTTCCGCATATCGGCGTTACCGTGCAGCGCATGCTGGCGTCGCGCATTCCCGAGGAGCTGAATCTGCGTGCCTTCGAGCTTGGCATCATTTCGTTCAAGCCCGATCCCGTCGTTGTCCGCAGCATCGCCGTCTATGGCGACAGCCTGGCCTTCATCGTGAGCCCGCATCACCCACTCGCGCAGGCCGGGCGCGTTTCCATCCGCGGCCTGGGCAACGAGAACTTTATCGCTCACAATGTGGCTTCGCCGCTGCGCCGCAAAGTGATTGAAGCCTTTCAGCGTTACCGCACGCCCCTGAACATGGGCATCGAGCTGCCCACAATCGAAGCCATCAAGCGCTTTGTGGCCATGGGCAACGGCGTGGCGCTGGTTCCGCATCTTTCCGTGGCGCGCGAGCTCGAGACCGGCGACGTGGTTCGCGTCAAGGTGGACGAACTGGATGTGCGCCGCGTGCTTCGCCTGGTGCACCGGCGCCAGAGCGCGCTCTCTTACGCCGCCAAGGCGTTTCTGCAAACGCTCAAAACCATGGCTCAACAGCAGGGACCGCCCTTCTACTACCACGTGGAGCGGGCAGGGTGAGAAGCCGGGCACGCGGGACCGGGCCACAGCAAACACCAGGGCCGCGGCCGAGCTTCCCAATTCAGCGAATTCCGACGAAGCCTCGCTGTTCCACGCACGTCTCCGACTCTCTTCTTCGCTTCTCATACGTCTATAGGCAAAGAAGATTCCACTCCGGTCGCGGCCCATGGACCGGCCCCGGCCATTTACAATTCTTTGAGCGGGGTACGGGGATTTTCTGTGCGCCGGAATCGACATGTTTTCTTGCCAGCCGGCGTCGCGCCGCTCCCATGAAACCGCGCGTTATGGTTGCGCAGTCCAAGAGGATCAGGATCGAATGAAGAGGATCGCTTTTTTTGTTTGTCTGTTGGCTGTCTCTGTGGCCGCAGCCCGCGCCCAGGAAAGCCGGCAGGACTTCAGCCTCAGCGGATCGGGGCTGATCGAGCCCTACAAGGGTTCTTCCACCGACATTCAAGTTCACTCGACCACTGCTTATGGCGGATTGGCCAGCTATCGCTTCATGCTCACTCCCACCAGCGCGGTCGAAGTCAACTACGGGATCACCTATGAGAACAAGATCACCTATTTTGGGCCGTCGTTCCCTCAGGGGATCACCGTTCTTACGCGCACACAAGATATCTCCGGCGCGTATGTCCGCTCCTTCGTCTTCAAGAACTGGAATCCATTCGTCGAGGCTGGCCCGGCGGCAATCATCTTCATGCCCATCCTGAACTCCGGCACCAAAACCCTCGACGCGCACCGTCAAACTGCAGTCGGCGCTATGTACGGCGCGGGCTTCGCCTACGAGGTCAGTCCCAGCTTCGACGTGCGCGTTGAATACCGCGCGCTCGTCACCAAGGTGCCCACCTTCGGTGTGGGAACCAGCAGCTATAACTTCACCACCAACGAGTGGTGGAACATGTCGGAGCCGCTGATCGGCGTCGCCTATCATTTCTAAGAACAGGGATCAGGAATAGGGGAAAAAGTACGGGGCGGAATTCAATTCCGCCCCTGTGCTGTTTTGCGCCGATCCGCCAAATGAGACGTATTCTCGGCTGTGATTTTGTTTTTGCTTTCGTTGTTGCTTTTGCTATTCCCTAGTCCCTAGACCCTGTTTCTCTGTTGCCTGCTTTTCACCTTCACGCTTCGCGGTACCGCCCAAGTTCTTTCACCATGCCGCAATGCGCCGCCAACGCCTCAAGCGCGCGCGTCCCTTCTTCGCTCGATCCGATTTTGAAGTCGACATAGAAGATGTACTCCCACGGCGTGCCCTTCACCGGCCGTGATTCGATCGCAGTCAAATTCGTTCCCATCGCGCACAGTGCGCTCAACGCCGCCACCAGCGAGCCGGGTTTGTGCTCCAGCGTGAAGGCCACGCTCATTTTGTTGGCCGCCGGGTCGATCTCCGCTTCTCCGCTGCGCCGCACCAGAAAAAATCGCGTGTAGTTCTCTGCGTCGTCCTCAATGCCGCGAGCCAGAATCTCAGCACCGTAGTAGTCCGCTGCCCGCTCGCTCGCAATGGCCGCACCCTTCATATCGCGCGTGCTCACCAGTTGCTTCACGCTGCCCGCCGTATCGTAAAACGCAACGGCTTTCATCTTCGGATGTTCGGCCAGGAAACGCCGGCACTGCCCCAGCGCCACCGCGTGCGAATAGACGTGATCGATTTCGTCAAGCGACGCGCCGGCCACGGCGATCAAATTGTGCCGGATGCGGATCAGCGTTTCGCGCACCACTTTCACGTCGTGGTGCAGCAGCAAGTCGAAGTGCTCCAGCACTGAGCCCGCCAGGCTGTTCTCAATGGGAATCGCGGCAGCGTCGGCAGCGCCCGAGTCGAGCGCCGCAAACACCTCTGCCGAAAGCGCGCAGGGAAGAATCTCCGCATCCGGCACGAGCTTCAGTGCGGCTTCATGGCTGAATGATCCCGGCTCTCCCTGGATTGCAATTTTCATGTTGATGTCGACGGCTCCCGATTGCACACAGGTCTATGCGAAGGCTGATCCGCGCATTCATCTCGCACCATACCACAGGCGGTTGGCTGCCAAACCTGCTCGTCGATGCTTCACTGCGCCGTGTCCGCCGCTGCTTCCTTCTCCGCCTGCGCAACCATTGCCGGAATCAGGTCGCCGTCGCTTGCCGGGACGCGCGCCGACAACTGCACAAGATCGGTGTCTGGCCCGGCGATGATCGCCACGCCGCTGATCGGACTCGCGTTCTTCTGCAGGCGCGAATTGGTTCCGAGCCCATCGGCATTCGCCGCAGTTTCGAACTCGACAATGCTTTTGCCGCGATAGGTCAGCTTGTCGCTGGGGTAAGGGCCGAAGGGAAAATCGCTCGCCGGCTCAATGCCTTCCGCAATTACGTTTTGCGCGAAGGTTTTGTAGGCCGGAAATACGCGCGCGACGACTTTCGCCACTTCAAACCGTCCCGACGTTCCGCCGCTCATGTCGGAAATTTGAACTGCATTCCCCGCGAAACCCTTCCAATCCATCGACATCGCCGTCGTCGAATCAATCGCATCCGGACTCACAAACAAACTGCTGCCGTTCGAACCGTAAACAGCAAAACAATGCCACCCTCGCGGCGCCAAAATTCCGGGCCCGTATTCCGCCTTGTAGTAGGCGAGCCGCTGTGCCGTCGCAGCGGGAATGGCGACCGCGAGGCTCTGCCCTGTTGGAGCGGCCTGCGGGCCGGCCTGGCCATCGGACGCGCAGCCAACAAACGGCACCGTCACCGCGAGGGATGGGGCGGGCTTCGCGGCGGGCGCGGATTGCGCAAATGCTGCGTTGCCTGCCGCAGCGGCGAACAAAGCGAGACTTGTAACTGCGATCAGATTTGCTCTCATGGCTGCCATCATAGCGGTCAAACACGGGCCTCCATCAGAAAAGACGGAACGAATCGACACAAAGTCTTCAAGTCGACTTTAGGGCCCTCGCCTGCCCTTCGGCCGCTCGCCGTCGGCAGCGCGCCCTCGAGCCCTTACCGACGCATCCACAAATCCGCCGTAACAAAGGCGAGAAACACCATCGCGATCACGCCGTTCATGGTGAAGAACGCGGCATTCATACGCCCCAGATCGCGCGGCGAAATAATTGCATGCTCGTAGACCAGCAGCAATCCCACCGCGGCCACCCCGATCCACCCAGCCGGTCCAAAACCAAAAAGGAATCCGAACCACACCAGCAATCCCATCATCGCCACGTGCATCGCGCGCGCCGTCCAGAAAGCCGCGGTCAACCCCCACGCCTGCGGCAAGCTGTGCAGCCCCGCCGCGCGATCGTGCTCGTAGTCCTGGCAGGAATACAACACATCGAATCCGCCCGCCCACAATGTGACGGCCGCGGCCAGCACCAGAATCCTCGGATCAAGCGCGCCACGGACGGCAATCCACGCTGCCGCCGGCGCCAACCCCAGCGCCAATCCCAGCCCAAGATGCGACCATCGCGTCACGCGTTTCAGGTAGCTATAGCCGAGCAGCACCACCAGCGCCACAGGCGCCAACTCCAGCGCCAGCCGATTCAGCTCCGCCGCGGCTGCCAAAAACACCGCTACGGCCACGCACGTGAATCCAAGCACGAATCCCTTCGAAAGCATCCCCGCCGGAATTGCCCTGCTCCGCGTCCGCGGATTCTCGGCGTCGAGATCCGAATCTGCCCATCGATTAAATGCCATGGCCGCCGATCGTGCCGCCACCATCGCCACCACGATCCACGCCAGAGTTCGCCATCCCGGCCATCCGCCCGCAGCCAGAAGCGTCGCCGTCAGGGCAAAGGGCAGCGCGAAAATCGAGTGCTCCCACTTGATCATCTCCAAAGTGGTCCCGATCTTGCTGAAAACTCCGGCCATTGCCCCAATCCCCTGCTTTCAGTCTAAGGTGTGCTCCTCCACCGCCGAGCTTCCCAAACCCGCCCACTGTCGGCCGCCCGCTCCTCCGATGGATCCCAGCGGCCCACCCATCCTCTCCCGGCTCTTTGTTAACCTAAAGAACGTGATACCAATCACAATTTAACGACCCCTGTCGATGAAATGATGGCTTCGACACTCCCTCCCTCGGAGCCACAGAATGAATGCTTCTACCCAGGAAGACCCACAAATGCAGCTCGACCCCAATGCGTTTGTCGCCGACCCGGAACTGCTTCGCGCCCTAAGCGACCGTTCTCGCCCCGTCCCGTGCCCGTCCGACGGAGTGCTCTTCCGCCAGGACGAGCCATCCATCGGCGTCTTTATCTTTCACGATGGGTCCGTAACGCTGAGTATGCATTCGGCAAACGGCCACTCATTGTTCGCCATCCAGGCCAAACCCGGTTCAATCCTCGGACTTCCCGGCGCGATCAGCAATCAGCCCTACACGCTCAGCGCAACCGCCCGCTCCGGCGCAAAGATCAGCTTCGTCTCAAACGCCGATCTCACCAGCCTCATGCATTCCGAACCGGCGCTCGCTCTCAAAATGCTTGAAATCCTCGCCGCCGAAGTTCGCGCCGCCCGCCAGGCGCTCTATTAATCGTTAGCCAATCTCGTCTACGCTGGGACTGTGGCCGTCGCACCCTACATCACAGGCATGCCCGGCTCGCATGCGCCTCATCTCGCGCGTCCACTCGCGGGTGCCCCCGGTCCCTCGCATTTGGGTCCCGGGGAGATTGCTGCTCCCACCCCACATCCTCTTCGCCCTCACCTGCTAAACTCGGTCGTTGTGCCCCTCGCCGGCATTGCCATCGCCGCTTACCTTCTCGGGTCAATCCCCACGGGATACCTGCTCTATCGCATCTTCCGGCGGCAGGACATTCGTTCCATCGGCAGCGGCAACATTGGCGCCACTAACGTAATGCGCGCCGGCGGCAAAGGCCTGGGCGCAGCAACATTCATCCTCGACGTGCTCAAAGGCTGCTCCGCTGTATGGCTGGGCGCATTCCTCGCTTCGCATTGGATCCCCGACGCCCAAACGCACCCTGCCGACATCCGCACCATTGAAGCCTTCGCCGCTCTCTGCGCCGTCCTTGGACACATGTTTCCTGTCTGGCTCCGCTTTCGCGGCGGCAAAGGCGTGGCCACAGGCTTGGGAGTCTTTCTTGCCGTCTCGCCCATCGCCGCACTCGCCGCCTTCGGAGTGTTCCTGATCGTGCTCGCTCTCACCCGCTACGTCTCTGTTTCGTCCATCCTCGCTGCATTCAGCTTTCCCATCTTTGCCTGGCTGCTCGTCACCGGCCCGCGCCCGCCTTTCTACTTCATCGCCGGCGCGCTCGTCTCGCTGCTCATCATCGTGAAACACTATCCAAACATGCGCCGCCTGATCGCAGGCACTGAATCCCGAATCGGAGCCGCAAAGCCAGCATGAGTCGCATCGCCATCTTAGGTTCCGGCGCTTGGGGAACCGCAATCGCGCTCTCTCTCCACCGCCGCGGCGGCCACGAGCTCACGCTCTGGGCGCACACACCGGAGCTTGCACAGCAAATCATCGACGCCGGCGAAAACACGCAGTTCCTTCCCGGCTTCGCGCTGCCGCCCGAGATCACCGTCACCGGCGACCGCGAAGCCATCACCGCCGCAGACATCGTCGTCTCCACCATTCCCTCGGAGTTCCTGCGCCCCACGCTCATGCGCGTCCGTTCGCACATGCGCAGCGGCCAGTTCGTCGTGAGCGCAACCAAGGGCATCGAGGATCGCACGCTCTTCCGCATGACCATGGTTCTCTCTGAAACTTTGGAGCCCGTCGGCCTGCTCTTGCCCATCGGCGCACTCTCCGGCCCCAGCTTCGCGCAGGAAGTTGCACACGGCCAGCCCACCGCGCTCACCGTTGCTTTCAGCGATGCGGACGTCGCGGCGCTCATCCAGCAAGAATTTTCATCGGAGACACTTCGCCTCTACACGTCTACCGACGTGGTTGGCGTCGAGTTGGGCGGCGCGCTCAAGAACGTCATCGCCATCGCCGCTGGGATCGCGGTCGGCGTGGGCCTCGGCTTCAACTCGACAGCAGCGCTCATCACCCGCGGCATTGCAGAGATGACGCGCCTCGCCGTGGCCTGCGGTGCGCGCCGCGAAACCCTCGCCGGCCTTTCAGGCATTGGCGACCTGGTGCTCACATGCACGGGCTCGCTTAGCCGCAACCGTACTGTTGGCGAGCAGCTCGGCCAGGGGCGCAAGCTGCCTGAGATTCTTGCCTCGCTCGGCGGCAAGGTTGCCGAGGGAGTCCGCACAACGCACGCAGCTCTCGGCCTCGCGCGCAAGCACCGCATCGAGATGCCCATCGCCGAGCAGATGGAGCTGATCCTGAACAAGGGCAAGGACCCCCGCGAAGCCATCCGCGCGCTGATGCTGCGGCCGGGGAAAGAGGAGCGCTGAGCGATCAGTGCCCGCATCTCGATTCTGAGATGGGGGCGTTCAGACATCCCACATTTCGCTTCCGAGAAAAATCTAGTGGTACGCCGGAGTGCCATCAGACCAAAAGGGCACTTCGATTGGCACGGTCCGCAGCGGCGGCAGCTCTTTGTTCAGCGGACTATCTGGTTTGTCAGGGTCCGGAAACCACATCGACGTTGAAAAAATGGGTGCGTTCGGATCACCGGCGTTCAATTCATCAGGATCTTTGATCGGCAAGAAGAACATCACGTGGCATAAATTGTGTGAGCCCAAATGGGAAAGGTATGCGTTCTTCGACATCATAAAGCTCATCGCCCCCGGCTCAACCGGCGGAATCTCCTTCTTCGCATACGCCTCTTGAATGCCCGCGATGCGCTCGTTTACGCCGGTCACTCCAGCGAGCGTCATTTCCGTCAGCTTGTTAAAAATCGGCAGGATCGACCGCACAGCCGCAGGATTGAGGCAAACCGCCCCTCTCTGCTTCGGACTCCAGACGTCATAAAAGTCAATGCTGGCCGTCCATGCCGGCCCCGTCATGCACACAAAACCGTTGGTACCTTTCACCGCTGTTTCCCAGCCTTTGGGCGTCAGCACCAAAACGGTCGCATTCTTTGCAATGCCCTCCGGAGCGGCGCTTCGCGCCAGCGCGATTTGCGCATCCCGGTCCATTAGATACTCCGAAAGCGGCAGCATCTTCGGATAGGGCCTGACTTCCTCCTGCGCCCGCGTGCTCACAGTCATGCTCAGCAAACTCACCAGCACAAGCGCTCCCACTCGAACTCTGGCCGCAATCATTTCAATCTTTGCAATTCGCATCATGCTCCTTTTCGATTCCTGCCCGCCCTCGTTCCCTTTCCGGCAAAGAGGTGTCCGCAACTGCTCAAGATTCGGTGCTTAGTTTGTTTGGTATGGAGTATTGCCCTGTAAGTTTCGACGGCCCCTACGCGCCCCCGTGAGCACGGGGCTGAGGATATTGAAGGCCGGATCGCTTGGCTGCGGACTCTACTGCTTCTGAGACATTAATTTGTGACCGGTGGAATCCGGCTACCGTTCTAGCCAACCAGGTGGAGCACCACTCATACCCCAAATCCGTCCAACTGTGTCGAGTCCGAACTGCGGCTTACAGTTCGCGAATCGCTGTCACAGGGTTTCGGTGCATGGCTCGAAGTGCAGGAAAGTAGCATGCCAGCAACGACATTGCTCCCAGCAGCATGACGACGGAAACAACGGTGACGGGATCGTTGGCGCCGATTCCGTACAACAGCCGGGCGATGAAACGTGTCAGTCCCAACGCAAAAGCCAATCCCACCGCCAGCCCAATACCTGTGAGCCATAAACCCTGCACCAGCACGAGTCGCAGCACGTTGGCGCGCGAGGCGCCAAGAGCCATTCGTATTCCAATCTCGTGGGTCCGCATTTGGGTTCGATAGGCCACTACACCGTAGATCCCCGTTATTGCAAGAATCAGCCCGATCAGCGCGAACATTCCCGCCAGGGTGCTTTCGATGACGGCGAAGCTGCTCGCCAACTGGGTGGTCTCCCGCATGGGGCGCACGTCGAAAACTGGCAGCCGCGAATCAACCCCATGAATGGCGTTCTCCACCGCCGGCTCAAGGTCGGCCGGATTTCCTTCGGTCTCAACCTGGACGATGGTTTCGTACCCCTGCTGGAAAAAGCTCATGTAGACCATAGGCTCCGGGGCCTCATTCACAAACATATGTCTCGAATTTATCGCGACGCCGACAACCGTGAAGAGCATGCCCCACACCCTGAGCTTCTTTCCCAGCGGATCCTGTCCTGGCCAGTAGCGCCTCGCCGCGGTCTGGTCCACGATGAGTACCTTCGGGGCCTTTTCATCGTCATCCGGTGTAAACTCGCGTCCTTCCAGAATCGGTATATGTAGGGATTCGAAATACCGCGGGCCCACCTCGACATGCGCCACCTTCAAAGATTCATGGGGGCGCGGCACATATCCTTCCGGATACGCATCCTCCTTCTTCTGTGTCAGGCTCATCGGAATCCAGTCCGTAAAAGTCGCGACCTTCACGCCGGGTAAGGTCGACACGCGATCCAGTATCTTGTGACGGATCACCTGTTGCTCGTTGTTGCTGTAGCCGGCAATATTCAATCCCACGGTCGCAGTGAGAATTTGGTCCTGCTCAAATCCGGGATTGGCGTCGGCGAGGTTCCGCAGAGTTCGCAGAAACAGCCCGGAGCACAACAGCAGAGGAAGTGAAAGCGCGATTTGCGCCACCACCAGCGCGCTGAGCAGTTTCCGGTTGCGTGAGCCCCCGGTGACACTTGCAGACTCTGCTTTGAGTACCTCAATGGCCGGCGCGTGAGACGAACGCCAGGCGGGGAGTGCGCCGCAGAGCATGCCGGCCAACAGGGAAGACACCGCAATCCCGATCACCACATTGTGATCCATGCTCCCATTCAGAATGATTGGAGCCGAGCTCGCCGGAAAGAACCACGCGAACGTCTTCGATGTCCACGATGTCAGCACCAGCGCCACGGCTCCTGCGGCGATGGAAAGCACCACGCCCTCCAGTACCATCTGCCGCACCAGTTGCATGCGATTCGCCCCGAGCGACTGCCGGATGGCAAGCTCGCGCCGCCGGGAGACAAACCGCACCAGAGTGAGGGTAGCCACGTTCGCGCAGGTCAGCAAGAGCACCACAGCCGCGAAGGCCAGTAGAATGGGCAGCGTCGCCGCCATGTATCCATTGGCGCCGAATGGCGAGCGCCACATCGGATCGAGCGTGATCCGGTTCTCGCCCAGATGATCGTCCGGATACTCCGCCACGATGTGGTGCATCACCGTGTCGAGGTCCTGGGCTGCCTGGTCACGGCTCACGCCTGGCCGCAATCTTCCTATCACGTTCAGCCAGACCGCACCACCGCTGCGATGCGTAATCCGCCACACATCCGTCCCCAGGGGATCGAGCGTCACCCACAGATCGTCACGCAACCCGGGCATTGCTCCCACAAACCCCTCCGGCGCCACGCCGATCACGGTCACAGGATGCCGGGCGATCTCGATCGATTTGCCCACAATTGCCGGGTCTGCGGCATAGTGTGTCTTCCATAGCGAGTAACTCAGGATCACGTTGGGAACCGCATCTGGACGCGTCTCTTCTTCAGGCAGAAAGAATCGTCCCAGCACCGGCTTGATGCCGAGCACATCGAAATAATTCGCCGTCACGTTCGCTATAAAGACGCGCTGCGCCTGTGCGCCGCCGGTCAGCGTGATCCAATCGTGATGGTAGGCAAGTAACCCGGCGAGGGTATGGTTCTGCTCGCGCAGATCGCGATAGTCGAGATACGAGAAGGGCGGAACCGGAGAGAAGTTCCGTTCGCCCCGCTGCAGGCTTACCAATTCGCCGGTATCTCGCGCGCCAGGAATCGGACGCAACATGGTGCCGTCGATCCAACTGAATACGGTGCTGTTGGCGCAGATAGCTATGGCCAGCATCGCCGTCGCGGTGATCGAAAAGCCGGGGCTCTTGCGCAGTTGGCGTAACGCGTAACGGAGATCCCGGCCCAGTTGCTCAAGCCACGCCTGGCCCCACATGTCGCGCGCCACATCCTGCACTAGAGGAATGTTCCCAAACTCCCGCGATGCCGCTTGCCGCGCGGCCTCTGCCGTCTCGCCTCGCGCCACTCGATCTGCAATCGCCATCTGCAGGTGAGCGTCAATCTCTTCCTGCAATTCGCGCTTGCGCCGCTGAAAACCGAAGGTTGGGAACCACCTCATGACTCACTCTCCTCCGGCTTCACGTACATCACCGACCCAATCGCTTCGACAATCCGCTCCCATCGGCCCAGATCAGAGGCCAACTGCTTTTTCCCCTTGGCTGTGATACGGTAGTATCGGGCTCTTTGCTTGCTCTCTGACTGCTTCCACTCGGACTGCACCCAACCCTGGCGCTCCAACCGATGAAGAGCTGGATACAGTGATCCGGTCTCGACTTGAAGCACATCTCCGGATCGCAAACGTAACGCCTGGACAATGCCGTATCCGTGCTGCGGTCCCCATTGCAGGGTCTGCAGAACAAGCATGTCCAGTGTTCCCTGCAACAGATCAATCCGGTTCTTATACTGGTCTTTTTCGTTCATAGATGTAGACACTCTACCCCAATGGAGGTAGATTGTCTACTTCGTTCTGTACAGTGCCGCGAGCAGCCTTGCCCACTTTGAAGTTTTAAAAGGGGGGCAGCTCTCAGGAAGAGGATTCACGATTCTGCATTGGCGTTAAATCGTCGATGCACTCGTCCTCGGCAAATCAGCCCCGACATCTTCCGCGATTTGGGGCCAGGTGCATGGTTCTTACTGCCAGCACCTGACCCTTTTCTCAAACCATCTGCGCTCGCCGAGCAAATCAGGCCATTGCAATTTGACCTATTTAAAGACAGGCGCGTTCGCTCGCGTTTATTTGCAGTCGTTTCGTAATACCGGTGCGCCGGCAATGTCAGTATCGATGCAGGGAATGGCGCTCAGATACTCGTAGATGGCGCGAATGTCCTCGTCCGTCATGTGTTGATGAACGGGCCATGGCATCACCTGCAGCACCGCTCCGTTGAACGGAGGCAAGAGGCAATTGCCATCCGGAGCTCCCGTGCAGTTTGGATGAACTAGATCGTAGTCTTTTCCAGTTCGCAGAATGGTGAGGAACTCTTGAAACGTGTGGCCTCCCGCCGGCCGCCCGGTTTTGTCTGGGGTCAGGTTGCGCGAGTAAAGGTGCGTCAGTTCTCCTTTGCTGCCGAACGGACCGAAGTCGCGGCCGCCACCCAGGTAGGTGGCTGGATTCACCTCCTGCATCCCAGTGTATGGACCTTTCGGAGGAGAGAGGAGGTAGGGGTTCCCGGCGCCAATGTACTCGTTCGCCGGACCCTGGCTGTGACACCCGTTGCAGTCGGCCTTCGCGTTCACAATGTAGCTGCCCAATCCAACCAACCTTCGATCCCTGTGTTCGAAGTTGAGGGGAACGGGCGCGATCTCCAAACCGATTCTCGCCTTGATGTCATCCGGGTCGTGGTCGTGATCAAATTCCGATCCCGCGCTCACGCGTGCCGTCCGGAAAAGCACCAGCAAGACGGCGATTGTGAAGAGCGCAGCGGATACGCTCAGAAGTTTGAAAGCTGGCTTCGATGTCGTTGACAGAGATGGAACAGAAAGCAATTTCAAAAGCTTCTTCACACGAACCTCCAGCAGGCCGAGGGCCTGCGTCCAGTGATTGATTTCGAAAGTTAACTCAGGATTGGACCCGATCGCTGATGAAAAGGGGAAGACTCGATAACAACTGGTGGCCCCAATCGTAGGGCTCATTGGATACCGATGTCAACACGATTGTTCTTGTGTTTTGCGCACCCCGAAATGAATTTCTTGTTACCGTCTATCCGTGCGTAGACCCTGTGCGGGCACTCTGCCCTCTGGGATCGGAGCAGAAAGAAGATTTCTTGTCCCCCTAGGGGCGACGGAATTAGCCGGGCGGAGCGCGCCGATGATGCGGCCGGGAAAGGAGGATCGCTGAGGATCTGCAGTGGCTTTCAGATCGAACCCGACCCGCTTCAGAAATGCATCAACTGGTAAGCCACGCCGACGCTAACGCCGTTCGGCATCAACGGGTGATTGGGCTCATTCGCAAAGCCTGGGGAGTTCATCCAGACCTGGTATTCGTAATCGGCGCGGACCGTCAGCCTCCGCGCCAAGCGATAGTTCACACCTGCGCCGGGCGCAAGCGCAAAATACCTCCCATTACCGATCTGGTATGGAAAATGAATGTCGCCGACGCCAACGAGAAATTTGCCATAAGGCTGGAATCTGTCCAAACGGCTGAAGATGTAGCGCGGTCCCACAAGATAACTGCTCTCTGTTGAGCCGGCGAACCCGCCGAACGCAAGCCAGCGCGCATCGCCCTCAACGTCGAGATTCACCGCCCATCGCGCATCCGCAAAAGCTCCGCACCCTGAAATACGCTGCCCGCTCTGGTAGGGGAACGACGCCGAGAAGGACGAACATTCGCCGCCAACCCAAAGTGCGTGGCGAAGTTCGTACCCGGCAGGAACAACCTGCGCCACCACAGGCGCAGCCCAAAGTACGACCAGAATTGCAATCGGCATTCCAGTAACAAACAGCCTTCTCAAGCGATTCATTCAATGCCTCAGAACAACGACTGGACGGTGAGATCGACCACCGCCGCATGCTGCAGCGGCGTTGCGTTTCCCGTCGTCGTTGCCGTCACTGCAATCTGATAGCTGCCGGGAGGAGTGCCTCCAGCAACGGGATCCACCGATCCGCAACCCGAGATTCCCGCGGCAATGCCCACAGCCAGCAATACAGCCGACAGCCCAACCAGCAATCTTCGCCGTCGCCGCCATCCCGGCAGAAAAAACAACACGAATGCCCCCAGCGTGGTGGCCGCAGCCGAGACGGTAGCGTTTTCGGCCTGGTGCGGAGCTGCAGTTTGAATCACCAGACTCACCGATCCTTGCCCGTTGGGCAGCGTGGTCGGATTAAAGATGCACGCGGCATTCGCCGGCAAACCGGAGCAAGCAAACGCGAGCGGCTGGTTAAAGCCATTTATGCTGGCCACGCTCACGGCAATCGCCGCCTGCTGGCCGGTATAGAGGGTCGCCGATCCCGGAATTACGCTGATGGAGAAATCGCCGGCGACGATGGTCTCATCGAAGGCTGCGGAGGTGCTGGTCAGGTAATCTGGGTCGCCGCTATAAATAGCTGTAATGTTGTGGATCCCGACTATTGCAAAGGTCGCCGCGAGGTTTGCTGTAACGCTTCCTGTGAGGATGGGCGAGTTTGCCGCAACCGGCGCCGAACCAAGCAGCGTGGATCCGTCGTAGAAGGACACGCTACCACTGCCAATCAATGTGGCCGAGGATGGCTGCGGCTGGGAAACAGTCGCGGTTAACGACACGGCCTGGTTGACGTCGCCGGGATTAGGGGTGCCGGTCAGAGTGATCGAAGTGGGTGCGGCCGTAACGACTTCGGTGAGCGATGCTGAACTCGCTTGCAAATCGTTCGTGCCCGCGAAGACAGCGTTGACAGCGTAACTGCCGGGCTGGAGATTGCCCAGGATATCGCCGTATGAGGCAGAGCCGGTGGCATCCGTGGTGAGGGCGATGGTTTGCCCATTGAAGCTTAGCTGGATGGTGTTGCCCGCTCCGGCAGATTGGCCGTTTTCTGTCAGGCGGAAGGTGAACGAAACAGTGCCGCCATAGGCCACTGGATTGCGGCTCGATGTGAGCGCCAGCGTAGTTGGGGCCGCGTTTACAACCAGAGGCACAGAATTGCAGTTGCTCGCCGCATAGATGGAGCTCCCGCCATAGATGCAAGTCAGGTTGTAGCTTCCTCCTGTGAGCGAACCATCCGTCAGCGTCGCGACTCCGCCCGCCAGCGTGCTTGTACCGATCTGCGTTGCACCGCTGTAGAAAGTAACGGTGCCGGTCGGAATGCTCGGACCCGGTGGCGTCGCGGGCACAACCGTCGCGGAAAGTGTCACCGGCGTCCCGTAAGTACCCGGAGAAGGTGCGACCGTCAAGGTTGACACAGTGGGCAGCGCGTCCACCACTTCCGAGCAGGTCGCAGAACTCGCGGCGAACGAACCGGTCGGCTCGTAGGTTGCGACAATCGTGTGCGTCCCCGCCGCCGCTCCAATGTACATAAGACTCGTCGCGCCATTCACCAGCCCTTGCGTTCCCAGGGCGGAACCATTGTCGGCAAAAGCGACAGATCCCGTGGGCGTGCCATCGGCGGACGTAACCGCAGCGGCGAACTGTGCGGTGCCGGAAATGTAGATCGGGTTCGGAAGGCACGTGAGCGTTGTACCGGTCGCGTCGCCCGTGATCACTTCGATGAGGGAAGCACTGCTCGAACCAAACATCCCCGTAGGCTGATAGTTCGCGACAATCGTGTGGCTGCCAACTGTGAGCGCATTGGTGGTGAAAGAAGCCGACCCGCTACCAGACACTGGCTGGGTCGAGAGCAGGATGGGTCCATCAAGGAACTGAATCGAGCCTGTGGGTGTGCCATTGCTTGAGCTCAATTGCGCCGTGAACGTCACGCTCTGCCCGGCCATCGCTGGGTTGAGAGAACTCGTCAGCGTCTCCGAGACTCCACACGGCGTGCCGGGGTATTCGTAGGTGCCCATATCAATCACGCAGCCCTTGCCGGTGCCATTCTGTATGCGGTGGTTGCCATCGAGATCGGAGGTCAAGTCGACTCCGTAAGGCATCAACATGGCCAACGCTTGATTGTTCCCGGCATCAATCACGGGAGAGCTCGACTGGAGGTGGAAGTCGTCGCTCGCCAGGTTATTGAAAAGCGGATCGACGGCGATGTTTCCGGCAACGCCCGCACCATTTGCGCAAGAAGGATCGTAAGCTGGACCGGATGGGTTGAACACATCGTTATTCTCCACGAGCATAGGGCCAGGCGAGAGATAAGCATACAGCCCATTGCAGACGAGAAGAGGGGATGACCCCGTGCCGTAAAGAATGTTGTTGACGAAGGAAAATTGGCTGACATCGCCGTCGATCAAGACCTGCGAGGCTGGTTCGTTGAACACCGGGGCTACCGTGTTATTCGCGAACGTGTTGTTGACCATGACCCCATAAAATGGCGGCGCCCCGTCGGGGATGGCCAGGTAGAGGCCGCCCGCGCCATCGTAACCGACGATGGTTCCGGAAATAGAATTGCCGTAAACAAGGTTCTGGCTGAAGATGATGCTTTCGGAGTTGAACATCTGAACCGCCCCCTGCGAGGAGACGTTGTTCCGGATGATGTTGCCAACGATAATGTTTCCGTTCGAGACCCAAATGAAAATGGCAGCGCCGCTGTCCGCATATTGAGCTGTGTTGTTCTCAATCGTGTTTCCGATAACGGAGTTCGGCATCGCAGTGTTGGATTGATTGCCTTCGAGGGCGAGCGCGACCCCATCCCAGCAATAAGCACCTGCTTCCAGAGTAGTGGCACTGATGGTATTTCCCTGGATCAAGGCAGCGCCATCAGTTACATCAATGCCATTGCATCCGTTCGCTGTGATGATGTTGTTGAGAATGGTCGGAGACGCTTCAAATACATAGATTCCTCCGCCGGCGGGCGAGTTAAAGGTGTTAGGTCCCCCGTTTCGGATGGTGAAGCCGGAAAGAACGCTGGATCGATTCTCGCTACTCTGAAAGGCAACGACTGCCAGCCCTGGCGTGCCTCCCCCATCGATGATGGTGGTGGCCGCCCCGACTGAGCTCGTCACCGTGATGGCCTTGCCGTTAAAGTTGATGTTTTCGTGATAAGTGCCGGGCGCCACCAGAACGGTATCGCCGTTCACGGCAGCGTCGATGCCTGCCTGGATGGTCGTATAGGGCTGCCCGGGTCCAACCTGAATCGTCTGCGCCAGCGCCACCGCCGCTATCAGCGGCATGGTGCCGGCCAGAGCGATGCGCATGACGGGGAGCAGCTTGAAAAGCATTCCGGGCCTGTTTGTTGCGGTGACCGGATTATAGCCTCGTTTTGAGCAAGAAACGAAACCGACACGGATTCCTTGAGTTTCCGTCCGTGCGCGTCAAGGTCCCGCTGAAGAGCAACCCGAGCCAGCTCATCAAAAAAAGAACGGGAGCGAGGGAATAGCTGCCGTTGATAAACAGAAGTGTTTCTGGCGGCTCCTCTGATTTTATGTCATTTATTTTCTGATGCTTACCGCAGGGGTCGCTGCTCCTTGTTCCCCGTCGTTTACTTCAAGCCTTTAGCCGCCCGCGATGGCTCCGAGGATGAGGAAGATCTCTTTGCCGGACGCGACCGCGTCGGGCAGAGGCTTGTCGACTGATTCGAGCGACCAGTCCTCTTCGCAGACAAAAAAACGCAGGAACGCGCGGCGCTTGCCGGTTTCATACTCGCGGATGGTCCCGCGCAACATGGGATAGCGCGCTTCAAGCGCGTCGAGCACGGAGCGAATCGTAACTGGCGCGGGGACTTCGATGAGCGCATCGCCCTCAACGCGAGCTAGACTCCTTGCTGGAAACTTCGCATTCTTGCATCCGCCGTTGTGAGGTGCAACTCGACGAGGTCAGAAGCCTAGACGGTTAACTTGACGGCTCCGATGGAAATGCCTCCGTCGACCAGAAGTGTCTGTCCCGTGATGTACCGGCTTGACTCCGAAGCGAGAAAAACAATGGCTCCATCAAGATCGTCAGGCTGGCCGACCCGCTTCACCGGAATGCGATCACAAATATATTCGGCCCAGGCCGCATTTTCATATAGAACCCGATTCTGCTCAGTTTTGAACCAGCCGGGCGCGAGGCAATTCACGGTGATTCCGCGACTGCCCCAATCGTCGGCAAGACTCATGGTGAGTTGGCGTATCCCGCCACGGCTTGCGCCGTAGGGTCCAAGCCCCGCGTATCCTTGCACGCTTGTGACTGATCCTATATTGATGATTCGGCCATAACCTCGTTGGATCATGCCTCGCGCAACGGCTTGAGCAACGAAGAATGAACCGCGCAGATTTGTGTCGAGTATCGTGTTCCAGTCGTCCCAACTGACCTCAAGCGCAGGCTTGCGAATATTGCAACCTGCATTGTTGACCAGGATATCAATCCTGCCAAAATATTCGTCAATCGCGTCGATCGCTCGCTGGATGCTGCGGTGGTCGCGCACGTCCAGTTCCGTGCAGAAAACACGCCGTCCGAGGCCGCCAATTTCATTGGCAAATCCAGACAGCGCATTCTTGTCGCGGCTGGTCATGGCTAAGTCAGCGCCGGCGCGCGCAAGTGCTCGCGCAAAGTATTGCCCAAGGCCCCGGCTCGTTCCGGTTACGAGCGCGACTTTGCCGGTTAAGTCAAACAACGAGTTAGCCATAGGTTATTCCCTCGGGGTCTGTCTTCACGGCTCGAGTACAATCTTGAGCAAGCCTGGTTCGCGCATGTACAACCGTTGAAACCACGAAGCCCCATCCTCAAGCCGGGCTATAGCGGAGATCAGCGGCTCGACAGAAATGGCTCCGCGTAACATCAACGAGATACATGCGGGATACTCGCCTGACGACGCGCATGATCCCTGCAGCCTAATCTGTCGTGTCACCGTCGATTGCAGATCAAGCTCGACGGTCGACGCGACATTTCCAATGAGTGTGACGCTACCACCCTTCCTCACGCTATCCAAAGCGAGCTTGACCGGAACGGCATTACCAACGCATTCCATCGCGGCGTCCGCGCCTCTGGCAGATGTCAGATCGAGAATTTGACGGATAACATCGGGGCTTCGCGAGTTGAATGTCTGGGTTGCGCCCAAGCTTCGCGCGAGTTCCAGCCGCGAGTCATCCAGGTCGACGACAAACACTCTTCCCGCGCCGGCTGCCCGCACCGCCTGAAGAGTCAGCAAACCGATCATGCCGGCACCGACCACGACCACTGTATCGTCAAGCGCTATCGGGGTAAGCGACACAGCGTGAACGGCCACGGAGACCGCTTCAATCATTGCGGCGTGAGCGTAAGGCATTCTTTCCGGCAAACGGTATGCCATCCGTGCGGGCACAGTAACAAACTCAGCGAATGCGCCCATCCGCCGAAAAGCCGGAGTGGAAACCCCAATAACTTCGCGATTCTCGCAGAGATTGATCTGGCCCCGCCGGCAGTAAAAGCATTTGCCGCAGTATACGGTCGAGTCGAATGTTACGCGGTCCCCTGCACGAAAGTCCCGGACAGTGCTGCCAACGGATTCAACAATTCCCGCGGCCTCATGCCCCATAATGATTGGAGGGAGCCGACGGCCGGTGCTGCCGTCGTATCCATGTACGTCGCTTCCGCAAATCCCACAAGCCTGGACGCGTACTAATAATTCGTCATCGGCCGCCCGTGGAGTGGGTAGGTCAACAATGTCGAGCTGTTTATACTCGGAAAGTAACAGCGCCTTCATCTAACCTCTCTGTCACGCGAGATCCAGACCTTCCTGCAAAGGCAGGACAACTGGCGTACTTGAACCCATCATCCGAACCGATTCTGACTTACAAATCAGAATAGATCATGAGCTTGCAATCATCCGGTGGACGGTTCAATCCTGCCAAGCAGAAATACGTATGCCGCAATTCCAAACGCCAGATAGAGAGCCGGCACCCCAAACGCCCACCTGAAGGAATGCCCTCCTGACACCAGGTAGCCAGTGACAATTGGCGCGGCGATTCCTGAAAGCTGGTTGGAGAAATTCACGATCCCGCCTACCTTTCCGACATTGTTTCTGCTCGCAATGAGTGACGGAATCGACCAGCCAACCGGCGATGCCGCGGAAAGTCCGCCTATCGAAACGCTGATCCAAATGAGAGCCTGTTGTGTGCTATGCGCATGAGCCGCGCCAAAAATGCCGAGCCCGCAAGTCGTGCCACCAATCAAGATGATCCTGCGAACCAGGCTCGCATCCCAACCACGCTGAATTAGTGCATCCACCAGCCAGCCCCCCACCAGGATGTCCAGAATGGTTGCAAAAAGCCATGGGACGCTTGTGTAAAGAAACGAATGGAGAAGATCGGTATGCAGCGCAATGGAAAGATAACTCGGCAGCCAGGTCAGCAGAAGATAAAACACATAGTTATACGAACCCATTCCAATGGCTAATCCAATCACCTTCCGTTGCTTCAGGAGATGGCCGAGCGAATCCGGCTCCATCGCCATAATCTCGCGTGGATCTGAAGCCCCACCTTGCGCCCCCATGTGACTCCGCTCCAATTCGCTTAGCACAGGGTCATCTTCCGGATCGCGGTACATTTGCCAGAACAGAAGGAAGTAGAGGAAGCTCACAATGCCGGTCATGGTGAAGCTCCAACGCCAGCCAGCATGAATCAAGACAATACCGATGAGTGGTACGCCAATGGCCGACGCGAATTTCGCCGCGGCATCGAAAATGGATGTGGCGAGGCTCCGTTCCTGCTGAGGAAACCAGTTGCCAACAGCCTTTGCGTTGGCAGGAAATGTTGGCGCTTCTCCCACTCCGAGCGCGAATCGGGCAGCGAATAAACCACTGATACTTGGTGCAACCGCCGCTCCGAATGAGGCTACACTCCATAAGAAGGTGCTGACCCGCCCAATCCGCCGCACGCCGAATTTGTCGAGTAATAGCCCAATTGGCAACTGGCATAAAGCATAAGTCCAGTTATAGGCGCCTGAAAGATATCCGAAAGCGACATCTGAAATTCCAAACGCGGCAAAGAGAGAGGCGTGTGAAACGGAAAGGTTGACTCTGTCAAAGTAGTTCACCAGCACGCCGATACCGAGCAGCCACGCAATTCGCCAGCGCCGTCTGGGCAGCACTGCCCGGTTTTGGGGCTCCGAATCTGTCAACAGCTGCCTCTCCGCGAGGTTGCGTCCTCGCGCGCCGCCGCCAGCAGGCTGCTCTTAAACGAATCATGGCTAGAGAACGTTTTCATTCTTATCTCCGATGACGGATTCTGTAGATTGGGTCAGCCGGCTGCCGTTGGAAATAATTCGGAGGAGTACTCAAAACGTAAAGACAAATATCGCGATGCACAATGCCCCTGCTGTGCGCGGCCTCGAGAGCATCGGCAACCTGGATGGCGACGTCGCGCTGCAGGTTCGCATCGATCGCCGGGCACACCTCGCCCATGCCGCCGGCGCCGAGCTGCTCCACGATGTTATAGCGGCCCAGACGGGCGCCAGGCGCGAAGCACGCTTGCCGAGGATGTTCTTCAGGCGGAATCAGAGGAGATTCTGACAGGAAGCCCTCAAGGCGACCGTTTTCCTTAAGCAGTGCCTCAACCTTGCTGCGAAGATCAGGCTGGCCGTCAGAAGCGCGATCGAGAAATGGTCCGCGCTCCTCGGGACGCAATTCGAGCGCTTCTTCGAAAAGCTGCTCCGCCGTTTCATGCTGGTTCCCCATCGAGCCGGCCTCGTAACTGCACTGTGGTTCTGATTTTGGCTTTGGACAACTCCCGCGGGCTTGATTCGGGAAAGCGGGAGCACCCGGTTTTGAGTTTAGCTGAAAATGCCAGCCGCGCCAGCCCGCGTCAGGAATTCGCTCGGTGATCGATTCGGATGGATACGCTGGTGTTTACTGTCGAGAGTGCATTTCGCTTCTCAGCGGTTGGCGCATCATCGGCGAGTCACTTTTCGAAATCGATGACTCCTGAAAAGTCGGCTTGTGTCCACCGATTCCGACATTCTCGTTCATGGCTCGCGGTCGCGGACACTCGAAAGTCTATTTCAACTTCCGATATTGATCTTCATTCAGATTGAGCCACACGCCGCCGCGGCCGATGTCGATGCCGTGGCGGATCGCCTGCTCCGCTTCGAGGTTCAGAACGGCGCCACCGCGACGCGCAAGTTCGAGGAGCATGTCCTGGCTGAGGAATGCGAGCTTCTTCGGGAGCGCGGTTTTGAGATCTTCCTCGAGGAACTGGCAGTGCCATCCCTGCCGCTGCATGAAGCTCATGTAGACCCGGTGCATGGGCATAGTATAGGCGAATATATGGCGAAGTTTTGCACCGATCACGGCAACCGGTGAATCGCGGACAAGGCGCCGATCTGCTGTTTCTCGCTTTTCAAGCCCTTTCCGGCATAATGAATCCGCGCGCTGGAGCGAATAGGGCCTCGCCTTGTTCAAGCGAATAAAGCCGGGCCGTGTTCAAATGTCGGGTAGCCGGTCTTCGCGTTGCACCTGGACGGGAGCCGCTCACGTATGCGCGTTGCGCTTATCACTACGTTTGCCGCCAGCCGGAAAGAGCCGCTCGTGACCGTGATGGACCGCGTGCACAAGGGCTTCGTCGACTCTGGCCTGTCTGAACCATTTATCCGTTTCAACTTCGGCGATGGCCTGCCGGTGAGAACCTCGATCGTGGACCGCGTGCTGAAGCGCTACCCCGAGCTGGCGCGGTTTGTCACCGAGAAACCGCCCATCCCGGGCATGCCGAGCATTCATGGAGCGCGGCGCATATCGAACGGCGCGGTTTCGCCGAGCGCCAATGAAGCGGTGCCGTACAGCACCTTGCAAGCCATCGCGGCCGGCGTGCCCAGGTCATTCCCATTTCATACCGTCGGCATTCATTTCTATTCGCCGGAGTTCGGCGAGCCGATGCCCACGCCGGCCTTCGCGGCTGAAATGATGACGGGCGTCCTGATCTCCGATAGCTGGTGGGTGAATGGGCGCGAGCGCTCGCTTTCGGCGTGTCGGGTGGCTGAGGTGAGCTCCGAAGATAAGAAACTGCCGGTGCCGTCAGGCCCTGTGGCCACGATATTGGCTGCCTGTGGCAAGGCGAGAAAGACGGTCCAGGCGCCGGTGCCTGCGGTATTGGGCATGGATCCGGTGCCTGCGGTCCGCCTTTCGACGGGAGTGAATATCGCCAGCGCCAATCCGGAAGCGGCGCGCGCGGCGAAGGAAGTCGCGGTGAAATACCGGGATCGCCTGCCGGAGATCGTCAAACAGGTGAGCTTTCCGCATGAACTCCCCGGGCCACGGGAGATTGCGCTGGGGCAGCATCCCGGGCCGAAGCGGCCCGCTCTCGAGGGCGTTTTCAAACCGATGGGGTACAGCGTTCGCGGCGGGACAGGTGGCGAGACAGGCAGCTTCTCACTGCGCCGGCGAACTGCGGCGAATTCGACGCTGGAACTCTCCCTTGACTGCGGTACCTGGATGCATGGCGTACTCGCCATCTTCAAGGTTTGGGGCCTGGGCTTCAAGGCAACACTTACCATCCCGCCGGGGGCGAATGTGGCGATCGGGGCGCAGTACCCCATCGGCGACGCCGAGCATTGGCGGAAGGCGGTGGAAAACCTGGGCGCAATGGTGGCTGAGTTAGAGCGCACCTTCGTCGTCGAAGTGGAAGCGGCTGCCGGTTCCTCTCCGGCGTGGTACCAGCCGGATAGTTGATATGGCACCTGGCACACAGAACGGTTCCCTTGGGGCGCCACCGGCTCCGTTTCGTCAAACCTCTCCGCAAGTCCTGGAGCTGCGTGAGGGCGGCGGACGCCTGGCACTCTTCGGCTGGCCGTTTTTCCTTTGCGGCCTGGTCATGGAGCTTTCAGCCGCCGGAGTTCTGCACATCGCAGTTGAGGACGGTGGAAACTCGAGGCTCGGACTAGCATTCGTAGGCCTGGCCTTCACGGTATTCGGCGCGTGGCTGGCATTCGGGCGCCGATGGACGACCTTCGACCTGGCGCGGGGCCGCGTAGCCCGTCGCTACGAAATGCTCGTGCCCTTACAAAGCCGCGAGTGGCTGTTGAGCGATTTCAACACCGTCGCGATCCTGTACCAGGCGGGCGACTCCGACTCGGGACCTCAATACCCGGTCCGCTTGCGGAGCATCAACGGCAGGGACTTGACCGTCACGAGTTCCACGAGCTTTGCCGAATCACGCGGCCAGGCGGAGTATCTGTCGGTTTTTCTGCGGCTGCCGCTGGTCGATACCACATCGGACCACGACACCGTCGTGGCTCCGGCACAGGCCGGGCAAAGCCTGCGCGAACGCCTGCTGTCTGGCAAAGCGGAAGCGCAGCCGCTGCGCCCCGAGAAGATGCGCTGCCAGGTGACGGAATCTCCGGGCCGGACGACGATCGTGATCCCCGGCGGAGGCTCCTGGCCGGCGGGAGTGTTGAGTATTGTGTTTCCGTTGGTGATGCTTCTGTTCGTGATCCCGGCCTTTCTGCGCTTCTTTACCCGAGGCGCGCCCCCGCTCGTCCAGTACGGCTTTTTGTTCTTCCTGGTTTGCATTTTCGTTGTTCCCAGTTTGTTTGCGAGCGTCAATCTGATGGTTGGCAGTGCTCGCAAGAAAGCGACAGTGACCGCATCGGCCGCGGGGCTGGAGATCGTAAAACGAAGCGGTGGGCGGACGCGCACCACGCAAATCCCGAACGCGGAGCTGCTGGACCTGGACTGTAGCACCGTCGATAGTGCGCTGAAGTCCGCAATGAATTCCTCGGTGAAGCCGGCCGAGGTCCCGAGTTCCGGGGCGACGCGGGTGGTGCGGTTTGCGAAGCGATGGGTGCCGGCGCAAGGCATCATCGTGAAGTCCCGGCGCGAATTGATTCGCTTTGGCGAAGGACTGTCCGGAAGCGAACTGCAGTATTTGAGGTGGATTCTGAGGAAAGCGCTGCTAGGGCGGTGAGGAGAGGCGTCCAATTTCGAATCCGGGGCGGTTCCCTCGGCGGCAGTTTCCAAGGTTTTTTATCGTGGCAATGTCCGCCCCCTGAGTTTTCTTTGTGGGGCCTGCGAGCATCATCCGCCGGCGATGGCGCCGAGGATGAGGAAGATCTCTTTGCCGGACACGACGGCCTCGGGCAGAGGCTTGTCGACGGATTCGAGAGACCAGTCCTCCTCGCATACAAAAAAGCGCAGGAACGCGCGGCGCTTGCCGGTTTCATACTCGCGAATGGTGCCGCGCAGCATGGGATAGCGTGCTTCAAGCGCGTCGAGCACGGAACGGATGGTGACCGGCGCGGCGACGTCGATGAGCGCGTCGCCCTCGATGCGCGCCAGGTTGCGCAGATGAAACGGCAGCGCGACGCGGATGGTGTTTTTCTCGGATGAGTCGGTCATGGTTGGTGGTTGGTGGTTGGTGATTCGTGGTCGGCGTACGGTCACGATGCACGGTGCACCGTTCACCGCCTTTAGTTCATCGTCTGCACTTCAACTGACAGCACTGCCGGGAGGTCGCGGACAATCGGCGCCCAGCTTTCGCCCGAGTCGGCCGATGCATAGACCTGTCCGCCCGTGGTGCCGAAGTAGATGCCGCAATCGTCGAGCGTGTCGACGGCCATGGCGTCGCGCAGAACGTTTACGTAGCAGTCTTTCTCGGGCAGCCCCTTGGCCAGCGGCTCCCACTCGTTGCCGCCGGTGCGGCTGCGATAGACGCGCAGCTTGCCCTCGAGCGGGTAATGCTCGGAGTCGCTCTTGATGGGCACAACGTAAAGCGTCTCCGGCTCGTGCGCGTGCACGTCGATCACGAAGCCGAAGTCGGTGGGCAGGTTGCCACTGACCTCGCGCCAGTTGTCGCCTGCATCGTCGGAGCGCATGACGTCCCAGTGCTTTTGCATAAACAGCACGTTGGGGCGCGATGGATGCATGGCCACGTGGTGCACGCAGTGGCCGACCTCGGCACTCGGGTCCGGAATGTATTGCGAGCGCAGGCCTTTGTTGATTGGTTTCCACTTGGCGCCGCCGTCGTTGGTGCGGAACGCGCCCGCGGCCGAGATGGCGATGTAGATCCGCTTTGGATCGGTGGGATCGAGAATGATGGTGTGCAGGCCCATTCCGCCCGCGCCCGGCGACCATTGCGGACCGGTGCCGTGGCCGCGCAGACCGGATAGCTCCTTCCAGTTCTCGCCGCCGTCGGTGGACTTGAAGAGCGCCGCGTCTTCAATGCCGGCGTAGACGGTGTCAGCCTCGGTGAGCGACGGCTCAATGTGCCACACGCGCTTGAATTCCCACGGGTGCTGTGTGCCGTCGTACCACTGGTGCGTGGTGAGCGGCTTGCCGGTGGCCGCGGACGTGTCGTAGCTGAAGCGGTTGGGCACGGCAGTGGGTGGCCCCGGTGGCGGAATGGCCTCATTGGGCAGGCCCGGCTGGTGCCAGGTTTTGCCGCCATCGTCGGACCGCTGGATGAGCTGGCCGAACCAGCCGCTGGTTTGCGAGACGTAGATGCGGTTGGGGTCAACGGGGGACCCCTTCATGTGGTAGATCTCCCAGCCCGCGAAAAAGGGGCCATTCACGGTCCAGTTTTTCCGCTTGCCATCGGAGTTGAGCAGGAACGCTCCCTTCCGCGTTCCGACCAGTACTCGCACGCTGCTCATTGTGACCCTCCTGCTTACGCTGCCTTGATTGGAGTTTTGGCGGCTCAATCGGGCGAAGAACTCGCTCGGGGGAAGCGCCGCATTGCCATTGTTCCGAATTTTGGGCGGGCGAAGCAAGCGAATTCCCATTCCGGCCCTTAAGCCTTGATATAACACGGATTTGTTATTGAAGGGCTTTGGGAGGCAACCGACAATTGTCTCGGCCCCCCTGGAAAATCGGCGTTCGTGTGTGCTTTGGCGGGTAGCTTTGGCAAAAGCCGGCCAACAGTGGACTTAGGTGAAGGAGGCGTCATCAAGATGACTCCGCGCAACAGCTTCAAACTCGCGTTCTTCGTGCCGCTCGCCGCAGTATTCTCGGCGACCCTTGCTAGCGCACAGGCGGCCGACCGGCTGCCGCGCGCGATTGACTCCACGCAGGTGGCGGCCCTTCGCAGTCATCATCCGCAGTGGGCCAGCGCAGCCAACGACCTTGGGCCGGTTCCCGCAAATCTCAAGATTGAAAGCGTCACGCTGGTTCTTGCGCGTTCAACGCGGCAGGAAGAGGCATTTGAGCAGTTGCTGAGCGATCAGCAGAATCCGGCGTCGCCCGAGTATCACCACTGGCTCACGCCGGATGAAATCGGCGAACGGTTCGGGCTGTCGGACGGCGACATTGCAGCGATTAGCGGATGGCTTCAGTCGCAGGGACTGCAGATAAGCTGGGTATCGCCGAGCCGCATTTTCCTGGGATTCTCGGGGACCGCGGCGAATGTCGGCCGGGCGTTCGGCACAGAGTTTCACAACTACAACGTGCATGGGAAGCAGTTGTTGTCGGTTTCGTCCGATCCCACGATTCCCACGGCGCTGGCGCCGGTGATCAAGTCTGTCCGGGGACTCTTCACGATCGAGGAGCACCCGGATCATTTTGCTGTGCCAAATGAATTGAGCAACCCTGACCTGACCATCCCCGGCAGCGGCACAACATACTACTTCATTGCTCCGCGCGATTTTGCCACCATCTACGATGAGCCGGCGTCAGTGACGGGAGCGGGAACGACGATCGGAATTGTTGCCGAGTCGCGCACCAATGCGGCCGACTTCAATAATTTCAAAAGCCTGACCGGCACGACGTTTCCCAATCCCACCGAGGTGATTCCGACGGCGTTTGGCGGGGCCGATCCCGGGCCGGCATACACGTCGCCAAGCTGCGGCACGTGCAGTTTGATGGATGTCCAGGGAGAAGCGACGTTGGACGTGCTGCGCGCGGGCAGCGTGGCGCCAGGCGCTTCGCTGCTATTGGTGGTCGCTTCCGAGGCCAGCGGCGGCATCTCCGACGATGCGCAGTATCTGGTGCAGTCGAACCCGGTTCCCGCTCAAGTGATGTCGATCAGCTTCGGGTACTGTGAGCTTGCGGTCGGATCTGGGGGCGTGGACTTCTGGGATACGCTGTTTCAGCAAGCGGCCGGTGAAGGAATCTCGGTGTTCGTTTCATCGGGCGACTCGGGCGCGTCGGGTTGCGACAGCGCATTTGTGGCGCCGCCGGCGAGTCCAAGTCCGAACAGCCCCAACTACATTTGCTCGTCGAGCTACGCCACGTGCGTGGGCGGGACTGAATTCAACGATGGGAGCAATGGATCAACATATTGGAATTCGAGTAACGGCACCGGCCTCGCCTCGGCGCGCAGCTACATCCCGGAAGGCGCATGGAACGAGCCGCTGGACTCGAGTTCAAATCCGCAGATTGCGGCGACGGGCGGAGGCGTGAGCTTGGTCATTCCAACGCCGAGCTGGCAAACCGGCACAGGCGTGCCCTCCGCGCGATCCGGGCGTTATACGCCCGATGTTTCTTTTTCCGCGTCGGAACACGACGGATACTTCGCATGCTTTGCGGCAGGCAATGGCAGTTGCGTCACCACTAGCCAGGGAACGCCGTTCACAGTTTTCGCGGGAACATCGGCGGCGGCGCCGGGGATGGCAGGTGTGGCCGCGCTCATCGATCAGCAAGCGGGCATTGCGCAGGGCAACCTCAATCCGTCGTTTTATTCCATGGCGGCTTCAACTCCGGCGGCGTTTCATCAGGTGTCGGTGGCTTCAAGCGGCGTGACGAACTGCAGCACTTCCACCGCGAGCATGTGCAATAACAGCGCTCCGGGGCCAAGCGGGCTCACAGGCGGACAAGCGGGATTTCAGTTGGGCCAAACCGGGGGCTACAGCGAAGTCACCGGGCTAGGCTCACTCGACATCGGCCAGTTCATCAGCAGCTACACCGGCACCAGCTCGTCGAAGCCGACGCCGACGGTCAGTCTGCTTGCCCAACCCACAGTTACAACCGCGCAATCCGCGTCGATCGAGATTACGGTGACTGGGACGGGCGGAACACCACCCACCGGAACCGTTACGCTTTCAAGCGGCAGCTACGTTTCGGGAGTGACGACCCTCAATATTCCGGGAGCCGGCAGCAATAGCGTCTTCATCGTGATCCCCAGCAATGCTCTCGCAATCGGAACGCAGACGCTCACGGCAGCTTACACGTCGGATTCTTCGAACTACGGCAACGCATCCGGCTCGACGACGATTATTGTGACCGCGCCAAAACCGGTGCCCACGATAACCTGGGCAACGCCGGCCGCGATCGTCTACGGTACGGCATTGAGCACGACGCAACTGAACGCAACAGCCAGCGTTCCCGGTACATTCGTCTATTCGCCCACCGCGGGGACGGTGTTTACAGCTGGAACTCACACTCTCACGGCGGTCTTCACGCCGACTGATTCCACTGATTACAGCAGCGCAGTCGCCTCTGTGACTCTGACCGTGAGCCGCGCAACGCCCAAGGTGACTTGGGCAACGCCTGCGGCAGTTCCCGCTGGAACAGTGTTGGGCGCCGCGCAGTTGACCGCGACAGCGAGTGTGCCGGGCACGTTTACCTACACGCCTCCAGCCGGAACTCTGTTTTCCGCTGCCGGAACCTTCGGTCTCTCAGTTTCATTCGCTCCCGCTGACACGGCGGATTACGGATTGGGCGCCGGCTCTGTGGTGCTGACGGTGGTAGCGGCAACCGTGACGCCAAGCGTGACCGCGCCCGGAGCAACCGCAATCGCGGCAAGTTCCGCTACGTTGAATGCGCAAGTGAACGCGAACGGCTCCGACACGCACGCTTGGTTTGTGTATGGAACCAGCAGTACACTGACCGGCGCGGCGCAGACGGCCTCACAGGATCTCGGCTCAGGAAACTCGGGCGTCGGTCTGAGCGCCGGCATTACGGGCCTTAACGCCAATACCACATATTATTTTCAGGCTGTCGCCCAGAACGGCGCGGGGACAACTTCGGGAACGATTCAGAGCTTCACGACCTCCGCGGCGCCTGCTTACACCGTCTCAGGCAGTGCCGTGACGCTCTCAAAAGGCGCGACCACGGGCGATACCTCGACGATCACCATTACGCCGTCTGGCGGATTCTCCGGAACAGTCATCCTGAGCGCGCTCGTGACCAACAGCCCAAACGGCGCGCAGGATATGCCCACCTTTGCCTGGACGCCTTCCAACGCGCAAGTTTCAGTCTCCGGATCGAACCCAGCGACTGCGACGCTGACGATCCTTACGACGGCAGCAACATCGGCCGCCAATCGGCGACCGGGAAATCCGGCGGCGCACTGGTATGGCACAGGCGGCGTGGCGCTGGCCTGCGTTGCGTTGCTTTGGATTCCCTCGCGCCGGCGTGCGTGGCGCAATATGCTGACGATCGTCGCGCTGCTTGTGGTTGTCGGCAGCGGGCTTGTGGCGTGCGGAAGCGGCAATAACACGATCGTCGGCGGCGGGAGCGGAGGAAATTCCGGAACCACGAGCGGAACCTACACCATCACCGTGACGGGTACTTTCGGATCGACGAATGTGACAACGCCCGTCAGCGTGACGGTTGAGTAAAAGAAGCCTCCCTCAAGGGCTAAAGCCCCAACGTCTATGCGGCTTCTGCGGAAGTCGGGCCGTTTCAAGACGAGATTCATGCAACGAGTCCTACGGTGTGCTTACCGAAATCAGGCGCACCGGGCCGATCAGGCCCGATGGCAATAGCGGCGAGTCGGCTTTGTAGGGCGTGAAGTCGGCGAACGCATACTTTTTCAGTGCCCAAGGCTGCTGGTCGCCGATCATGCGATTCACCCAGAGGTTCGTCACGCGTATCTCGAGCCGGTTTTGGCCGGCTTTCAGCGCGCTGGTTACGTCGACTTTGAAGGGCGTCTTCCAAAGAATCCCGAGATCGGCGCCGTTGATTTTCACTTGCGCCATCTCGCGCACGTCGCCGAGATCGAGCCACAAATGCGCACCTGGTTTGATGTCATCTGCCGGAACGTCGATCGTCTTCAGGTAGGTGGCAGTGCCGGAGAAATACCTGACTCCGTCATCTGAGGTCGGACCCGGAACTTCGGTCCAGGAAATCAGACGCCCGAAATCGACGGCATGAGGAGCACCCTTCCCAGAGGCGAAGCGGACGATCCAGTCGCTGTTCAGGGCCTCGTCCAGGCCGTCGATGATTTCCGTCTTCGGCTCGGCGAGTTTTAGCTCGTTGGTTCCCGCCGGCGCTGGCTTGCGAAAGACAACGAATGTGCTTCCGTAAGGATCGAGATGCAGCGGGACGGTTGTGCGGTCGTCGGCGATGCGATAGGAAACCGGTTGGGTTTCGCCGGTTGCCGGATCCCACAGCTCGGGTGTTTTTCCATCCACGCGGAACGTCGCATCGACTTGCTCGGCGCGATCCTGGCGGTTGTCGACGAAATATGCGTCGCCATCGTCGAGCCTGCGATGCACGAACATCAGATTCAGTGGCTCCGGCCTCGGATCGTATGTAACCTCGCCGGTCATTTGGCCTTTATGCTTTCCCCACGGCGCGAATAAACAAGAGGAGTCTTTGTACTGAAAGTCTTTCGCGACATTTAGATTATCGAGCGCTTCGTTCGCGCTCCAGCCCGTATACACACTTCCCCTACCCACTTTGCGCACCGACTTATCCGTCGCTGCCCGACTGCCCCAAAGCTGGTCGCCGACGCGCTGAACCTCCTTCTCATCGTCGGCCAGGCTCGGCGAATCCGTTGGCCTGTTGCCCACGAGCACTGCGCCTTGCATCACCAGATCGCGAATCTTCTGCAACACCGGCAGCGTCATGCGCTGGCTGCGCCCGCCGAGATACAGAATGCGATACGACGTTCCGCCGGGAGTGACAAGCCGGCCATCTTTCACCGAAAGCTCGCGCAGAATTACGTCGCTGTTCACAAAGTCGAAGCCGTATCCATCGGGCGCGTCCTCCATTCCGTTCCATCCGAAGACCGCGGTTAGCGGGCCCTCTTCGCCGTAGAAGTACGCCACGTCAGCAGCGAAATGTCCCTTCTGCAGCATGTAGGAGCAGCGCGCCAGATAGTCGACCCATGGCTTCGCCTCGTCGGCCCATGTATCGTTGCGATTGAACCAGAGTCCGTAAGGCCCGAGCGTGAGGCCCGGTGCCAGGTCGGGTACCGGCTGATGCGTGGACTCGTGAATTTCGAAACGATTCACTCCCAGCGCAAACTCGAGGTCGGCAACCTTCTTCAAACTGTTCGGTGAGAACGACCACGCCGGACCGCGAGACGTCATCGATTCCGCGCCGGCAAGATTCTGGCCATAGATATGCGCGATGGACGCGGCCCCGCGCAGATCGGCGAGATAATCCACGTCCGGTCCCGGCTCTCCGGCCCATGTCCACATCGCGCCCATGGGCACGTCGGCCTTGCTGCGCATCTCCATGTCATCGCCGAGCGAGGAACGATGATACTCGAGCGCTTCGCTGTAATACTTCATGCCGTGACTGTGCAGGTCGTCGGCGATTTCTCCGTAATGATTTTCGGCGAGCAGCTGCCCAAGGGTGCGCCGAAAGTCCCACAGAAAGCGATCCGTGTCGGCAGTGCTCTTGATCACGACGCCAGTGAGCGCAGGCAGCCAGGGCCGCGCGTCATATCCACGCAACCGCTGAAAGTCTTCGAGAATGTGGTCGGTCCAGTTTTGCGGGCCGGCCTCGATGCTGTCCGTGAGAACCCACGAAACGCCGTTTGCGCCCATGTTCTCAGCGCCGACGGTGGCCGCGTAGGTCTTCAGATATTGATCGAGATAGTTCTTTACGTCCTCGCGATTCAGCTTGTCGGCTTCGAGGCCGGTAGCCTCAGCAGGAGCCGGACCATTTTCGTGGCCGGTGAGCGAGTAGCCGATGCGCAGCACCATCCAATTGCCGGCAGGCGGCGTCCAGTTGAGCGTGCCATCTGGCTGCATTTTTCCCGTTAGATCGATCACATCGGCCGGCGCCACAACGGATCCGGGCGCGACGTGCGGATCGCCGATGGCATAGAAGTCGCGCGCCTGCGCATAACCGGCACGTTGTTCCCACTCGTTAGTGCGCGCGCCGCTCAAGAGAACCAGCTCGGTGATCTTGTGGTCGTGTTGGGAAATGCCATCGGGCTGCGCGGGAAAAACTATGCGGAAATAACGAGCCGTAACCGAATCGAAGCTCGCGGTTCGCTCAACCAGGCTGCTAAACGGAATGTCGGCGATTTTCTTAAAGTTGACGCCGTCGTCGCTCGATTCGATGAAGGGCGGCAGCGCATTGCTGGCGTGGTCAAATACCGCGATTGAATCGTTCAGGCTGGCGACCGTTGCCGCCTGGATGGACTGTGGATGACCGTAATCGAACTGCACCCACGCGGCGCCGATCGGCAAATCAAGCGCCACGGTATTCACGTCGCCATCGGAGAGCGCCGACCCATTCACCGTGCCGCCGCTTGCTGTGATCTGCGGGTTCAGCTCGAGCTGCGTTTTGTCGTCGCCAGGAATCTTGTATGCAATCACGTTCACGTCGGCATAGAACTCGGGCGGGGCCACGATGGTTCCGTCGGCCGCGCGACGCCCGGAAACCGCAAAGTTCTGAAATGTGCCGTCGACTTGCGGCGGGTGCGGCAACTTGCCGGTGAAGGGCCGGCCGCCTTCAACGCGCGTCTCGCTCCAGACCATCTTTTTCATGCCCTGCGACGCGGGCACCCACGGTCCGCCGGTTTCGCTCCAGCCCGGAGAGCTGGCGATGGCAACCTCTATGCCGAATCCGCGGGCGGTGGTCACGGCGGTCTTGAATGCGCTCTTCCACTCCGGCGTCATGTAGATCAGCCGCTGGGGAACGACCTGCGGAGTGTTGATGGCGCCTTCAAAAATGGTGACTCCGCCCAGGCCGACGCGATGCATCCATTCGAGGTCGAGTTTGATTCCGTCACTGGAGATATTGCCGTTCATCCAGTGCCACCACACGCGAGGCCGCGCTTCGTTGGGCGGGTCGAGAAAGCCGCGCAGGAGCGGATCTACCTGCGAAGTTGATTGGGCTTGCGAATCCGCGGGAGCTTGTGCGCGAACTGAGCTATTGAACCAGCAACCCACGCAAATAATGGCAACGAGCGTCGACCGGCAGCTTTTCATAACGACCCATTGTAGATTGTTGCGCCGGGATGAGAAGTGATGAGAATGCGGGAGCGCCGCTCACCAGCGCTGCCCGGAGCTCATGTCGCGCCGTCTACACATCGCACAAATCAACGGCGGCCCGCAGGCTCGCAAAGGGATCGCGCAGCGGAACGAATTCGTGCGCGACGTAGCCTTTGAAGCCTGCGCCGGCGATGGCCCGCATCACTCCGTCCCACTGCACTTCCTGCGTATTATCGAGTTCGTGGCGGCCGGGTACGCCGCCCGTATGGAAGTGTGCGATCCACGGCAGATTCGCGGTGATGGTGGCGATCAGGTCGCCCTCCATGATCTGCATGTGGTAGATGTCGTAGAGCAAGCGCACATTGGGCGAGTTCACTTCCTGCATAACGCGTACGCCCCATGCCGTGTGGTCGCACATGTAGTCGGGATGGTTGACCTTGCTGTTCAACAGTTCAAGGCAGATCACGATGCCGTTGTCTTCCGCGATTTTCTTCACGCGGTTCAGGCCGGCGATGGTGTTTCGCGCGCCTTCGTCATCGGCCATGCCGCGGCGGTTTCCTGAGAAGGTAATTACCGCGGGAATACCGGCTTTCGCTGCCAGGGGTATGTTGGTGCGCAGATTTGCTTCGATGGCCGCGTGATTCTCGGTGCGGTTCAGCGCATCCGGGATCGTCCCCGCGCCGGCGTAGGCCATGGTGCAGATCAATCCGTAGCGGCGCGGCACGTCGTATTCTTCGGGTTGCAGCAGATCGATACCCTTCAGCCCGATCTGCGCGGCGTATGCACAGAGTTGCTCAAGCGGAATTTGTTTGTAGCACCACTGGCAGACTGCCTGCTGAATCCTTCCCTTGCGCACGGGCGCCGCATCCTGGCCCATTGTGAGGCCGGGCAGCGAAGCCATGGTCGTCGCGGCGAGTCCCGTTTTCAACGCGTCGCGGCGGCTGAATCGTGAACGTGTCATTCGGCTCCTCGTGTCCATTACGAATCCAGAAACAAATGTACTCCAGCGAGGGAGGGCCCCTCCGTATATAAAGACAATTCCTGGCAGGAAGATGGAAAAGATTGTCCCGAGAAGGAGCATTCGGGATCGCGGCAGGTTCGTTTCCAGGGGCGGCGAGCTGCTAGCGCTTAGCGTGGACGACGTGAACGCCGGCGTGCCCGGGCGCGAGTCCTTGGACAGAGCGGCCAAACCTCGACGCGATCTCGTCGAAACCGATGTCTTCGATGGAGCTAAATCCGTGCGATTGAAGAATCGCTGCAATGCCAGCCGGCTCGAAACGGCTCTCCGAACGTTCGCCAAGTTTCTGCAATTGTTCTGACCGCGCCTTCTCAATCTGCCGGAACTCTTCCGAGAATGACTCGGGGGGCTCCATGTAATCGAACACCACCTCCGAGTTCTCGATTGACGACATGTAATCCAGTGCGCGACCGATAGCTTCCTCTGTCAAATACGGCACAACGCCGAGCCAGGTGAAAAACGCGGGCGAGTTTTGCTGAACGCCCGCCGCAGCGAGCTTTTTTCCGACATCGTCCTGCTCAAAATCGACTGGCACAAAAACGTGCGACGCCGGAAGCACGATTTGAGCCTCGGCCAAGAGCTGGCGTTTCCAGGTCTGCGTTTCAGGGTGATCTACTTCGTAGATACGAATCTCCGGGGAACGATGCGGATTCCGGAGAGCGAAAGTGTCGAGTCCGGCGCCGAGGATCACGATTTGACGAACGCCTTTTTCGACCGCCTTTGACAAAGCATCTTCCGCAATCCGGCTTCGTGCGGCGGTGATCAGGCGGCCGATGCTGGCCGCGGGATGCTTGCTCGCAAATTCGAGCACATCTTTTTCGTCTTCATGCAGAATCTTCATGGCAAAAGGGTCGTAAAAGATTGCGCCATGATCGAGCACCTGATGTGCGGCCCGTTGTCGAGCGATCATCAAGGCTGTGCGGCTGGGTTGATTGGACTTCATGTGGGAGGTTCCTTCTTGTGTGAGGAAAGACTGGCGGGCAGTGTCGTATCAAAGAGGATGAATGGCAGTTTAAGACGCGATCCAAGTCGCGCTCATTGTCCAACGTCGAAAGAGATTTGCAGGGAAGCTTAGAACGTAAAGGCGAGGCCGGCGCGAACGGCGCGCTGATTGTCTGCGAAGAGCAGGAGCGAGCCGTCGCTCAAAAGATACGGGCGATAGCCCTCGGCGAGCAGGTTCCTGACTTCGAGGAGCGCTTCCAGGCCGCCTGATCCGTCGCGCGTAAGGTGGATCGGCTGGCTCACGCGGAGATTCATGAATGGCGCCGCAGCATTTTGAGCAAAAGGCGCAATCTCAGTCACCACGCCGTCGGGCTGCCATCGGTAGCTCGCGCTCCAGTGAGTGCGGGTCCCTTCAAGCGTGCCGGAAAGCGCGATGGCATAAGTCTGGCCGCGCCGTGGATGCGCCGATGTGAGTGTCTGGGCCAGAGGAGTGGCTTGCGGCAGAGCCGGCATCACGAGAGCCGATCCGCTGGCATAGCTGACGCGAATGCGGTTCGAGCCAATCAAGCGGCGCTCTGCCGATGCTTCCACCCCTGCAGCGGAGAAGGCCGGACCGGCGATGCGAAGCAGATCGCTTTCCGGATCGAAGAGGGCCTCGGTGTCTGCAGCGGAACCGCCGGCGGCAAAGTGCTCCATTGCCTGCAGCACTGGATTGTCGACGCGATCGGAGTAAACCAGAACAGCCATGCCTGAAGAATCGGTTTGGCGCACCCAACCGATCTCCTGGTGAATTCCATGCTCGATTTCGAGCGCGTTGCCGCGCATCGCCATAGCCGGCATCAGCGCGGCGGACTCGGGATCATCCTCGCCTGCGAACTGGTCCTCTGTCATCGTGGCCAGACG